>ERZ779658.2546-NODE-2546-length-10618-cov-1.871154_pt1 | contig 10618 bp, 4 predicted proteins | sample MGYA00511485_ERZ779658 | MGnify/ENA primary metagenome ERZ779658 (study PRJEB29588, sample SAMEA2162182) | human gut metagenome | biome: human gut; feature: human-associated habitat; material: faeces | place: Denmark | collected 2008/2010 ... | reverse complement strand
CTGGTGATACAACAATGGCTTCTCTTAAGGAAGTTGAAGGTATCGTTGGTGGTGCTGGCGCAAGAGTTCAGAGATAATTAATTTAATTCATATTTGGATTCAGACCAAATAAAGAGTTGCCCGTGAAACCGGACAACTCTTTTTTATTTAATAATCTATAGTTCTTTTGCTTCACTATCTATAAGAGATTGTAAACACAAGTGTATCTGAATATGAACCCGCATATGCCTTATCCCATTCAGACTTATCTATTGAAAGTGTCAGATTAGTACTGTTTCCACTCTCTGCATATGTAGCTGTACTGAATTCTTTGTTACCATCCATAATCTTATATGCAATTGTCTTACTCTCATCTTTACTGTTCTTAAGTTTTCCACTTGCACTTACAGATACATTTACATTCTTGTCTGGCTCTAATCTTGCATTATCAAGAGAAACACTTCCAAGCTTAACAGACTGTTCTCCTCTTTCAATTGTTGTATTTGCCGGAATAGTCACTGTATAGACCGGATCAATTGATACAGATATTGTTGACTGTCTTGTCTGTGTCTCTTCTGCCCCCACAGGAATAATACTTCCCAATATAAACATCATACTCAATGCCATAGCTGTCAATTTTCTCATAATAGCCTCCATTCTTTCATCCATTAATGACTATTTATTTATTTTGCAACTAAAACTGTCTCAACATTAGCACCATTCATTGTCTTTCCATCTGTAAGCGATGCTGTGCTAATCTTAATAACAGCATTATGTTCTCCTGTTGCAAGCGGATGCTGCAGTTTTACATTAGTTATAGCTTTTCCAGGTTCAACCATATCTGACTTGTATATAGTCTCGCCCGTATCAGATAAAACAATTTCAAATGTAAAGTAGCATGGATTTCCTTCAGGGTTAAACAGATTCATTGTAACATTATCTTTTCCTGCATCTACAGTTATAGATGGATATCCTGGTATCCTTATTCCCTGCTGTCCGCCACTGTAATTACTTCCTGTACCAATTTCACCAGAATCAGAATCAATCGTTGGTGTAAATTTATCATCATTATCTTTATTCTTATCTTTTCTGATAACAAGCACTGCAGCCAGAACAGCAACTGCTACGCACAGTACTATTATTGCTGTTATCATAATTTTGTTTTTTGAAATCTTCATTCCAATCCCTCCTGACATTCCGTACAGACTGGTCATAAAACCAGTCTGTACGAATTACTAATTAATCAAACCTTACACTGACCTTAATATTGCTCAAATCATATTTATCAGAAAATGAACCACTTGCATCAAATCTGTAGCATATAGCATCTATATCTTTGCATCCTATGCTGTATGTGTGCGTGATCGTCTGTTTATTTTTCTTCTTAAGATCAAGCTTCTCTCCATGCCATCCATTCCATGACTTGTTAGAATCTTTTCTATATGTAGTGTCTACCTCTGCATATCCGTCATCTACCATTTTAATATAATAACTGATTGTAACAGTCATCGTATTGCAATGCTTCTTTATCTCATTCAGAGATATACCTTCCATATAGATGGAATTAGTTCTTGTATAACCACTTGTTGAAGTTCCTGATGCTCCATCTATGAAGAAATGCAGCTTGACTGGTTCTTCCTTTGAATCATCAGTTACACGATATGAATATGGGTGGCTGTAAGTAAATGTCTTATTAAGACTCCAGCTTGCATATAATGTAACCGTTCCTTCACCCACAAGATTATCAGCAGAAGCTCCCGGTTTATATGTAACCGTGCCGCCATCTTCTACACACCAGCCAAGGAATGTATATCCATATCTTGAAGTCTTTGGAAGTTCGTATTTCTTGTCATATGTAAATACAAGGTCGTTTATTGCATCTCCATCCTTTGTATCAAAATGTACTGTATACTCATTAGCAGTCCAAGCTGGATACAAGGTAATTATTTCATTATCTGCTGTTCCAAGTCCACTGATAATTTCATTATCATCATATAACTTGTCTGCTCCTGCCTTTTTTGTCCATCCTGCAAATGTATAACCTGTTCTCTTAAACTGATTAGCACTTAATGCTGCTTTATCTGTATACATAAGCTGCATATCCTGCATAGAACCAGTTGTTCCGTCACCATATGGAATAAACCGGATAACATAACTGTTTTCCTTCCAGTTTGCTGTGTAGCTTCTGTTACCTGTAGAACCTGTTGTAATTACTGGATCCATAGCCGTTCCATCTATACCAGTTCCGCTCCAGCCTGTAAACGTATAACCTGTACGCTGTGGTCTCTTAAGAGTTATAACGCTAGTATCAACCTCATATGTTTCAGGATTGTCAGCCTTTCCTCCATCAAGATTATAACTTATAGTATATATATCTTTCTTCCACTGTGCTGTTATAACAATATTACCAGCAGGCATTACATCCGGGACAGCTTTATCCCATCCTGTGAATGTATATCCCTTCTTAACCGGAATCTCATTAAAATTAACCTCAGTATTATAATCCTGTGTTATAGAAGCAATTTCACTGCCACCATCTGTATTAAAACTGATTGTGTACTGGTTTATCTTCCAGCTTGCAGTATAAGTGACGTCTCTGTCTGGCATTGTACCTGCAACATCTTCATCCCAGCCTGTAAATGTATAACCGGTTCTTTCCGGATTAATAATATTAATCTTAGTGCCATATTTATAATCGTATACAACATCCGGCTGTCCATTATTCAGCTTGAGAACAAATCTGTGTACATTTCTCTTGTAGAAATATCTTATAACAGTCGAACCATCGCCTTTTACTATGGCAGTTTCTGTCTCTGGTGAACTGAATCCTTCCATATACTTAACATATGGCGTTACCTGGCTGTCAGTATCAGATGTAAAGGCCTGTCTGTCATACAATTCATATGAACCGTCAAGCTTTTCAACAAGATGTTCAACAGTATAATTAACCTTATCTGCATCCCACTTTGCATATAAAGTAATATCATATGCCGGCATTGTACCGTCAAACGCTTCTGTACATGCCCTGTCAACATACCAGCCTGCAAATGCATATCCTGCTCTTACAGGAACCGGTGCAATAACATTGCTTCCCCATCTGGCTGTTTTCTTTTCAGTACTTACAGTTCCTCCCATAGAATTAAATGATATGCTATATGTATTTCTATCATAATGCACCCGGAATATAAGGCTTCCATCTGCCGCAACAGTACCAGATGGCAAATCATCTGTAAGATGATAAAGCCTGTTGTCATACTGTTGCTTATCTGCAGTTACATTCTGTCCTGTTGTTCCTTTATTAATTCTAGTCTTATCAAGTTCATATTCTCCTGATTCATTTTCAAGATAATATTTTGTTGTGTATACAACATCATCTGCTTCTTTCCATACGGCTGTATAAGTTGTATCCTTTGCAGGAACTGTCTGTGTGACAGCTGGTTCCCAGCCTTCAAATACATATCCTGCCCTATATGCAACCGGTGTCGGCATAAGAGTTCCATATGTGTATCTTCCTTCTGAAACAACACTGCCTTCTGAAACAAACTTAATATTATATTTATTTCTTGCATAATAATAATTAATCGTTGTGCTTCCATCAGCACTTACTCTCTGTGATAAAGCTGCTGTATACACACCATCCGTTCCTTCCACATAATCAACAACATTATAAATCATATCAGCTGCTTCCCACTTCGCATATACAATTCTGTCCTCATTAGGCATTACTGACGGAATAGTATATTTCTTTGTAAGTGCTTCATCTGTATACCAGCCTGCAAATGTATAGCCCTGTTTAACAGGATCTTCAGGCTTTGTAATTTCTTTATTGTACTTAGATATTATAGCATCTACAACTGAACCACCGTTAGTCTGGAATGCTATATAATATCCATCTCTTAAATTATCCCAGTGCAGAGATATCTTTCTTGTTATCGGCTTAGTATTAAAAGAACCCTTCTGACTCTTCCATGTTATTATCATCTCACCATCCTGCTGAGGTTCACTACTAGGATTAACCTCAACTATATTAGTTTCAGGATCATATGAGAACGCCGGATTAGTCATTGTTATAGAAAAATATCTGTCACTGTCATCATAAACCTTAGTAAAATACTCATTATTATCGTCAAGACCTTCTTTCATATCAAGATACTGCATTTCAAAATATGTATCAGGAAGTCTTACAGTCTTAACATCTCTCTTCATCTTGATATCTTTAACAGAATCCTGACCATATGCATAATCGCACACATTTTCAACTACACCAACACTATACAACGGCCATTGCTTCTCAAAAAGTGTAGGATTATAACTAAACGTTCCAGAAAGTGCCTGTGCCAGGAAATTAACCTCCATATACACGCCTATTTCCATGTATATAGCGCCCATTGAGCTTGCTGTTCTGCCCTGCGAAGCTGCGTATTTCAACTGATAGTACAGATATCCCCATACCTGGGCGTATCCACCAACCTCTGCTGTAAATCCAACACTTGCAAGTTTTGTTGATATAAGACCTACAGCCACACTTAGTCTTATTCCTGCCCGTATTCCTATTGTTCCTATTGCATATACCGAGAACTCATACTGTTCTTCGCTTAAATCAATAGAATCACTTGTAACCTTTCTGTCAAATACCATAATGCTGTAAACATATCTCTTGGCATTCTTATACCAGTAAGTCATGCCCATTGATATATTAACATTGGCAGAAACAACGAATTCAACCTTAAACTCGATATCAATAATTCCAATAACCCTTACATGTGACTCTGTTAATGACTTACTGTATAATTCAACCCAGTCAGCCTCATCATCAAGCATATCAGAATATCTTTCAGCAAGACTCTTCGCAACAGATATCTCGCTATCATCATCAGAATCCTTCATATCTTCAAGCCTTGTAGATAAATCCGACTTGTCAGATTTATAAGTAGTTCCGATTTCCATCATATTCTTAAGTTCTTCTGCTATTCCATTAATCACTTCATCAAGTTTAGAAGAACTTTCGTCATCATCATCTTCTTCAGCAGTTCTTACATTAACATTAAAATTAATTCCAGTGTAATCATACAGATCTAATGAAACCGCAACACGGTAGTCATCAATATATGGGAATATGCCCCATACTTTCCATATAGCCTTACCACTTACATTAATATTAATCTTAACTTCCTGCTCAAATGTTGCTGATACAATTACCTTCATATTAGAGAATGAAATCTCTACACCAATATCAAGAGCAAGTCTTAATCCACTTACATTCTCAAAATGTTTTAAATCAGTTGAAAGGTTAGCTCTTACATGCTCAAGCTTTACTTCTGGTTTCTTGCTGCTATATAATGCAACATTGCCCTGAGCCTTATCTGGAAGATAAGTTATATCCTGCGGCACAATGCTGATATTGGCATCCATAGTATCAGACAGATATTCCTGAAGTTCCTGATAAGAATTCGTTCTTACAACAGCCTGTGCAACCTCATCTACAACACTCTGTGCAAATCCACTGTCAACAGCCTGCTGCTCAACGCTCTGTTCAATGCCACTGATATCCTGATTCTGTAATATACTTTCACCACTCACATTATCAGTCTGATATACATCCATGGCTGCCTGAACTTCATCCCATGTCACATTCTTATATGTGATTACATAATCAGCATTATTAGTTGAAACATTTGTTATAACAGCATACTGTATATCATCATTTCCTGTTGCATACAGAGCAAGATAATCGCCTGTATCAACTGTTGTATCTTCATCAAGTCCAAGTCCTGCTCCAAGACTGTCACTGCCATATGACATTTTATTCTTTGTAATTGTTATGCTGTCATTATCAGGATTATTATCCTTATCATCAGCTACATTAACAGGAAGAACATCAGGAACAAAGAGTATCTCCTCTGCTGCCATACCCCTGTAGGAATATTCATTTCCCTTAGCTGATGTAATCTCAAAGAACGAAACATCATCATCAGATATAACACTGCCATCTAACTGTGGCACAACATCTCCGTCATATACTGCAATCTTATCTCCTGCATTAAGTTTACTGTCCGAATATGTAAAGCTTCCTGTAGTTTTAACAGCTTCCTGACTTATTGTACCATCCTGTCCTACAGTCATTACCGTCACAGATATTCTATCAGCCTTCTCTCCGTTAACATAGAGATTACTTAAGCTTCCTGACTTTATGTACTTAATGTCATCCCTAAGATTCACATTAGTTACATCCGGCTTATAAACTGTAAAATCATATTCTCTTATTGTCTGGTCATAGCCTGTGAAATACAGCCTGTCATCTGAAAGTTCAAGACGGTAGCCACAGCCTTCCTGCCATGTGCCATTGCATTTTATTATAAATGTATACGCTCCATCATCTAATACACTTCCGGCTGTAATATCTATTGAAGTATTCTCAGAAGAATCGCTTACATTCTTAACTGATACTTTATTCTTTACTTCTTCTTTAGTTAACCTTCCGCTCTTATCAGTTACCGTAATTGTAAAATCATTTGCATCAACATCATAACTTCTTGCGTATGTATCTATACTGACTGTCTTAAGCTCCTGACCGTCAACCCATGATGCATATAATACAACATCACTTAAAAGTCTGTCTGTACTGGCAACATAATCTGTACAGTCCGCATCATAACACCATCCCAAAAATGTCGAGCCTGCCTTGCCCGGAACCGGAAGATCTGAAAGCTTTGTTCCCGCCTCATATACCGAATTATCAAGCTCTGCTGCACGCCCCTGTTCATCATCATCAGTATAAAGTGTTCCGCCATTAGTTTCATACTTAATGTTATATTTTGTTGTTTCAAATGAAATATCAAAAGTAAGATTATCTGTATATATTCCTGCATATTTAGGAATTTCCTGTAATCTTGTCATATATTTTCTTGTCTTGTCACTGCCTGTTGCTGTAAGCTCTGTTATTACTGAATTATTAGTAAGAGACAGTTTATTCTCTTCATTATATAATTCATATCCAAGCTTTACATCTCCATTCAGAAGATTCCATTCATTCTTAGAATAAACAGATACACTTACTTTATCTTTCTCATACAGTCCGCCTGCATGTCCCGATACTGTAAGATTCGTCTTATCAGCATCTACGCTTTCAGGTATGTCAATGTAATAATAACGTTCAATCCATTTTGCATAAAGAACTACAACTCCTGTGTAATTCTCTTCTGAAATCTCCGTTACAGGACTACCTGTCAGCTCTTTATTATCATACCATCCTCCAAACTCATACCCCTGATTGACAATATCATCCTTATCCGGTAATTGCCCTGCCGGATATTTGTCTGGTGCATTATAGCCACTGACATAATGACCACCGTTAAGCTGATAATCAATCTCCTTTAACTGGGACAGCTCATCATATGATGACTGATTCCCTTCTGCGTAATACATGCCCGGTATAGCTGCAGCAAGAATTGCAGAACATAAAAGTATACTCAAAAACCTCTTCATCCGAACGCCTCCTTTATGTTATAACCACATATACTGATATTTAGTTTTCCGTCTGCTATATATTGTAGTTATAATACCTGATTAAAAGACATTTGTGAGGTTATCTGCGTGAATTACAATTTTTTTGACATGAACGATTAGATTTATATATAGAAATTTAGTCTCTTGCAATATATAATTAATCAAGAGATAATTTACATACTAAGCTTTAATGAGGAAAATACTATGAAAATTGCTATATGTGACGATAATGAAGCTGAATTAAACAGAATTAGAGAACTGTTAGAAATATACGCCTGTGATAAAGGTCAGAAATTTTTTATAAAATGTTTCACAAGCAGTGTTGAACTGGCATCAACTGCTGAATTTGAGAAATATGACATATATTTTCTCGATATAATTATGCCAGTAATGGACGGCATTAATCTGGCAAGGGAAATCCGTGCCTTTGACAGATTTTCACCTGTAATCTTTCTGACATCATCGCCTGAATTTGCTGTAGAAAGCTACACAGTCAAAGCATTTAATTATCTTCTTAAACCCATAATTAAAGAAGCATTATATGATACACTGGATGATATTATTGATACATTTCATAAGGAACGCAATGATACATATATTATAAAGAATAATTCAGGTATACATAAAATATACTTATCAGATATTATGTACGCTGAAGCTCTTAACCGGAAAGTAATATTATACCTTTCAGACAACGAGCAGGTAATATCGACAGACGTATTCTCATCTATATGTGATACACTTATGACACATAAAGAATTTACTCTGCCACACCGTTCTTTCATTGTTAATATGAATTACATCAAGACAATAGATGCAGTCAGGATTGAATTAACTAACAGCAAAACTATCCCGGTTGCACAAAGACGCGTTTCGGACATAAAGAAACAATATCTGGATTTCCAGATGGAAGAATAATCTATAATATACATTCGGAGGAGAATTTAATGACAGACATAGTCTCAGTACTAAACCTTATTAATTATGGTTTTGTTTTAATATTCGGAATTATTGTATCTTTCTATTTTGCCGGAATACAATGGGAGGACAATAAGCGCCTTTTTATACTTACTACTGTATTATTTGTTCTGTTTCAGGCACTATTCTACGTACTTTTAGGCGAAAATGTCCTTTTTAAATGTTATCCTGTACTGATACATATTCCTTTAATTCTTATTATCAGATATATATGTCACCAGAATATATACATATCATTTATTGCCGTTATGTCCGCTTATCTGATGTGTACACCCAGAAAATGGTTTGGAACCCTGGCAAAATATATATTCCCTGAAATCCCTGTAATTTCAGATGTTGTAACAATTGTAATCACTATTCCGCTTCTGATTGTGGTAATTAAATACATTTCGCCTTACATAATAAAGCTCAAAGAAGAATCAAAAAACATTATTTCCATGTTTTTCCTTCTCCCTCTTACATATTATATACTTGAATATGCTCTAACCGTATATACTAACCTTCTATATACCGGCAAAGCCGTAATAATTGAATTCATGGACAGTTTTATTGTTGTATTATATTTTTTCTTGTCAATAGTGACACTCAGTATGTCCAACAAAAAAAATACAGCAGAGCGTGAAAACATCATACTTTCCGCAGCTGCAGCTCAGGCTGAAAAAGAAATATCTCAGCTTACAGATTATCAGAAACAGGCTGCGATATACAGACATGACTTAAGACACCATATGAATTTCATACAAAGCTGCCTTGCTGGTAACAATATGCAGCAAGCTCTTGAATATATAAATGAAATTAATAATAATCTGGATAACACAAGAATAACAAGATACTGCAGCAACGAAGCAATTAACCTAATATTATCTTCATATATAAATAAAGCCCATGACGCAGACATTTCCACACAGATATCAGTAACTGCCACTGATTTTTCAAGTTACAGAATTACTGATTTGTGCAGTCTCCTTGCAAATGCTTTAGAAAATGCAATAAATTCCTGTATAAAGCAGTGTGATAACGCTGTCTCAAAAGACAATAAGCGTCTTATAACAATTAAGTTGTTTGAAAAAAATAACAAAATATGCATCAACATAGCCAATACATACTTTAAGGAACCCCGATTCCACAACCAGATTCCTGTTACTGATGAACCTGACCATGGCATTGGTGTCCGCAGCATAATTTCAGTAATAGAAAAATATAACGGCATATATGCATTTTTTACCAAAGACGGTACATTCTATTTTCAGGCTTGTATATAAAAAATGGGGACTGCACATACAGTCCCCATCTTTTATATTATTGTATTAATTATAATGTTACACCCTGCTTAAAGATTGCAAGATCATGGAATCCTGCTATCTCGGCCTTAACCTTCTTACCAGAAGCAACATCTAATACGAGCTGGAAGAGCTCCTTAGCTGCATCTTCAAGTGGAAGATCATCTGTAACAATTCTTCCTGCATTAAAGTCAATCCAGTTACCCTTATTTCCTGCAAGTCTTGAGTTAGTTGCAATCTTAACTGTAGGAACCGGTGATGCAAATGGTGTTCCACGTCCAGTTGTGAAAAGAACCATCTGTGCACCTGAAGCTGCACAAGCTGTAGCAGCAACAAGGTCATTACCAGGTGCGCTGAGAAGATTAAGTCCCTTAGTATTAACTGGCTCTGCATATGCAAGAACACCCTTTACTAATGAGCTTCCTGACTTCTGTGTACATCCTAAAGACTTGTCTTCAAGAGTTGTAATACCGCCATCCTTGTTTCCTGGAGAAGGATTCTCGTAAATCTCCTGACCATTCTTAATGAAGTATTTCTTAAAGTCATTAATAAGATGAACTGTCTTCTCGAAAAGTTCCTTGTTAGCACATCTATTCATAAGAATTGTTTCAGCACCAAACATCTCTGGAACTTCTGTAAGAATAGTTGTACCACCCTTAGATACAAGCATATCTGAGAAAAGACCAACTGTTGGATTAGCTGTGATACCTGATAATCCATCAGAACCACCACACTTCATACCAATGATAAGTTCCTTTGCATTAACCTTTTCACGCTTAAATGTAGCAGCATAAGCCATAAGCTCATTCATAAGCTTCTCTGCTTCTTCCTGCTCGTTCTCAACATCCTGAACCTGAAGGAACTTAACTCTGTCT
>ERZ779658.2545-NODE-2545-length-10622-cov-2.048358_pt1 | contig 10622 bp, 12 predicted proteins | sample MGYA00511485_ERZ779658 | MGnify/ENA primary metagenome ERZ779658 (study PRJEB29588, sample SAMEA2162182) | human gut metagenome | biome: human gut; feature: human-associated habitat; material: faeces | place: Denmark | collected 2008/2010 ... | reverse complement strand
CTGCAAGAAGCAGATGGCAGAAAAGGCATCACCAGCGCTGCCGACGAATTGTGCGGTAGTGCCTTTGATTTTGCAGAGGGTTTCGCCTCTGCGGAGGCGAGGAGGGGGCTTTCCGCTCGCCCCCTCCACCCCTTCAGGCTGCACACCCATGCTTCTTGGATTTTATCGGAAGTTTTATGGTTCGTTTCCCTATCGTTTTCCCAACCAACACAATAAACCTGTAACATGGGCGTGCGCTGCGAAGGGGTCAAGGGGCGATCGCAGACTTCGTCTGTTTCTATTGCCCCCTTGTCGCGTCCGCAGACAAATTCTATTTTATTGAATAAACTCAATTTCAAAAAGGAGCTGACCCCCCTGATGCCGCAGGAATCCAAAGCGCACCGTCTTTGGACGCTCTTTTCTTCCATGCTCCTCATCAGCACCTTCACTTTCGGCGGCGGGTTCGTCATCGTGTCGCTGATGAAGAAGAAATTCGTTGATGAGCTGCATTACCTGACCGAAGAGGAAATGCTGGACATGACCGCCCTGGCGCAGACCGCACCGGGCGCGATTGCCGTCAACGGCGCCATCCTCGTTGGGCGGCGCATCGCCGGGATTCCGGGGCTGATTGTCGCGGTGCTGGCGACAATTCTGCCGCCGATTGTCATCATCAGCATCATCTCTATGATGTACGCTGCGTTCGCCGAGAACGAATGGGTACGCGCGGTGCTGACGGGGATGCAGTCGGGCGTGGCGGCGGTCATCTGCGACGTGACGGCAAATCTTGGCGGCAAGGTCGTGCAGTCGAAGGATTGGCTGAATCTGCTGCTGATGGCGGGCGCGTTCGTGGCATCCGCGGTCTTTCACGTCAACGTCATCGTGGTCATCCTCGTCGCGGCGGCGATTGGCGTTATCCGGGCGCTGCTGGCGCGAAAGGGGGGCGTATCCGTATGATGGCGCTGTTCCTCGTCTTCTTCCAAATCGGTTTGTTCAGTGTCGGCGGCGGATATGCTGCCATGCCGCTGATTCAGTCGCTAGTGGTGGAGTCGCACGGCTGGCTGACGATGGCAGAATTTACGAACCTAATGACGATTGCCGAGATGACCCCCGGCCCGATTGCGGTCAACTCCGCGACATTCGTCGGGATGCGCTGCGCCGGACTACCGGGGGCGCTCGTCGCGACGTTCGGGTGCATCACGCCGTCGCTGATTCTCGTCACGCTTCTTTCCTATTTGTATGGGCGATTTCGTTCCGGGCAGACGATGCAGAACGTGCTGGGCGCGCTGCGTCCCGTGGTCGTCGCGCTGATTGCGTCGGCGGCGCTGAGCATCGTGCAGGTCGCGGCGGTGAAATCGGGCGGCGGCGTGTCCATCGTCGGCATTGTGCTGATGGTCGCGGCGTTCCTCGTCCTGCGCTGGAAGAAATGGAACCCAATTCTGGTGATGCTGCTCTGCGGCATCGGCGGCGCGGCGGCGCACGCGGTCGGCTGGCTGTAACGAAAATCTTCCGAAACCATTTGTCCGCCCTTGACAGGGATTGCTGCGTGTGTTATGCTCCAAACCGAAGCGGTTAGTTGCAATTAACATTCACTGCGACCGCATCCTGAGCATCTTCCCAAACGGCACGCTGAAACTCGTCAACTACAGCAAGCTGAAGGAAGGCGACTATGCTGCGAAGCGATGGAGGGCGTTTCGCCAAGTGTGCCGATGCGTTCAGGCGTGCTGGGCGTGTTTGCCATCGTGCTGGAGTTCTGCGGATACGCGGCACTGGCGGCGTATGCGTACCAGAAAGCCCCGGTGTACGGCGCAATTCTGTTCGCCGGCACGACGTTCGCGTGCATCGTCAGCTCCGCGTATCACTTGAAGTGCGGGCTGGCGGAGTACATGTTCCTCAAATACGGGCTGGACGAGCGTGCCAAGGGTATGATGCTTGACCTGATGGGCAGCGGCGCATCCCTGCGCCTGTGTTCTTTGGGAATGATTACGTTCTACATCACGCTGATGGCTGCTATCATCACCGGCGCGATTGGCTTCCCGATCTGGGCGCTCGTGTTCACGATTCTCCCGATTTTCCTCGTCATGTTCCCCCTGCAAATCGTCGGCACGCTGCATATTGCCGCGATGGTGTCAATGCTTGGCTGGATGTTCCTGATTTAACCGCAAAAGGACTGCTGCGCGGACACTTTTCTCCGCTCACAGCCCTTTTTCTGCGTTTGCCCTCACTCGCGCGGATTTTTTGCAAAAATCACGAAAATTCCCTTGACAAACGCCCCGATTCGCGCTATAATAATCAATGTTGCGGATGACCCGCCGCAATGTGAGCTTCATATGGAGAGTTGGCTGAGTGGTCTAAGGCGCACGACTGGAAATCGTGTGTGGGCTTATACCCCACCTAGGGTTCAAATCCCTAACTCTCCGCCAGATTAGCATCGATTCGATAGAATCGGTGCTTTTCTTTTGCCCTCGCAGCGAATCCACCCCCCCCCAGTCACCAAAAAGTGCGTACTTGTGCCCATAGCACAAATGGTGTATCCTTTCATCGTGGCCACAAGATAACCCCTTTCCCCGAACGACCCACCTTGGAGGAACCCATGAGGAAACTGGTTTCCCTGCTGATGATGATTTTGCTGCTGCTGTCCGCTGCGCTGGCGGAAGTGAGCACCCCGACCTGCACCACCGTGACGCTTGCAACCGGCAGCGTTCACGGCGGATTTCATCGCGAAGATGCATGAGGTTTTCCCGGACTACGCGGGCGAAAACCATCTGGAAATGACGGCGGGATTCCTGTTCCCGGCGGAGTAAGCAGCAGAAAAAAACAGGCTGTTCGAGCGTTTTGCCCGGACAGCCTGTTTTTTGTCAGTATCCCGCTTTCTGCAATTCGTCCAGCAGTGCGCACTTGCGCTTGTAGTCCCTGCGCCACTGTTCAGCAAGGTCAGCAATTATCTTTCTTCCCTCGTCGGTGCCTTTCATGCGTTCCAGCTGCCGGATGACCTCGCAGTAGGCGGCGCGCGATGAAGCACCTTGCATAGCGCGATTCACCATGTTGCGGTAGAGTGCCAGCGTGCGGGCGGAATTCCATGCCATCAGCGGGTCAAAATAGGTACACAGTCCCTCAAAATTGCTGTGTTGCTGAATCCGCTGGAGCAGTTGCTCCCACTGCTCAATGGATGCCAGCAGGGGCAGGCGGATAGTGCTTGTCGTCGGCAGTTTCAGCAAACGTTCCGCCTCGTCGCGCCATGCATCGGCGGGAAGCGTCGCTCGAAGCGCATCAATCTGCTCCATGCTGTACTGATTGTACTGCTCAATGTACTGCTGAATCTCCCGCTGCGCAAGGTCAGGCTGATTCGCGTGCTGATAGAGCAAAATCAGCTGTTCGCGGCGCTGCTTGCATGGCATATATTCCCCGGCGAAGGTCTGCAAATCCGCCTTGACCTGATCGATGGCTTCCGTCCACTTTTCCGCCGCCATCAGCGTTTTCAGTGTCCGGTCATGCGCATACGGCACATCCCAATGCGAATGCCAGAAGCTGATGATGTCCTCCTGCGAAGCGTGAATCTGCTGCATCGTTTTTTCACGCTGATTCAGCAGATTCACCATCGCGCCTCCACCGCGTTCCTGCGCATTCGGCTTCCATTCGGCAATTTTCTCGTCGAGCAGCGCAAGATTCCGCTGATGAATCGCTTCGTCCCACGGATACGAAAATAAGAACGCCAGCGGCGCGGTGAAATACGGCATCGGCTGCCACGTCTGGAATGCAGCGGCGAACCACTCGTACATTGCTGCCTGCTGGGCGGGTGCTGCGATGGCAAGAATCCGCATCCATGCATCGCGGCAAGCGTCTTCGATATCCTCCTGTTCAAGAATTTCATCGGCGGATTCAAACATCATTGCCGTGTCGCAAACGAGTTCAAACGCCAGCATCGCATGTTCCGGTGTCAGCAAATCAGCCAATTCCGCGTCCATCAGCTCCAGCAGTTCCTGAACAGGTGATTCCTCTTCTTCGTCATATTCTTCTTCGTCATATTCCGCGTATTCGTCATACTCGTTTTCGGAATAGCGTTCGGCGGCGTGAAGCGTCTGCGTCAGGGTGCGCTGCCAATTGAGGCGGCGTTCATCCGCACGGACAGGTTCGTCTCCCTTGCACAGCATCAGCCGATTTCGGAGTGCTTCGTCCTTTTTCAGCAGCGGGCGAAGAAAATCCCGAAGCGTTTCAGCGGACAGGCTGTTCAGCTTCTTCTCCCACTCCGGCGCGGGCAATTCCGCTTCCGGCAGATGGGTCGCCGCAAAGAGAACCGCTGCCATATGCTTGCAGTTTGCGCCCTCTTTCGCAAAAGGGCAGGTGCAGGACAGAGTTGCCACGGCATCGCCTGCCAGCGTAATCTCAACCCGATACAGCCGCGTGCCTTCTACATCAGCAGTGATTTTCTCCTGCGTGCAGTGCAGATCTTTCACTGCCCCGGCACGCCAGTAATTGCGCCCGCGCGTAATCATCTTCGAGATAAAATTCTCTTTCCAGTCAGTGATGTGCATCGGCATTCCACCTTTTGCAAAACAGGCTGCCCGTTTTTCTCGGACAGCCTGCTTGCTTATTCCTTCGACTCAATCTCAATGCCGCGTTCTGCCAGCCAGTTCGGCCAGTAGTCGTCGGTGTAGAGCAGTGCCTCGCGGGTGGAGGGCATCGGGGGCAGCGAGCCGCCCGTGGCGTAAATCAGCGCGGAAATCGGCAGAACGGTGTAGCCCTGCTCCTCGTAGTAGGTCAGGACAGCATCAAGAATTTCCCAGCTGTGATTCGCGTCGAGATGGCAGAGCAAAATATTGCCGGGCGCGAGCTTGGCGCGCGTCGTACCGTTCTTGATGCACTCTTCCACCGTATATTTGCCGATGGAGTCCTTCGTGCTCATGTTCCACAGCACGCACTCCATGCCTTCCGCGCGCGAAACGCTGATGACGTTGCTGTTCACGTCCCCGTACGGCGGGCGCATCAGGCGCGGCGAGACGCCCAGCGTTTCCGCCATGGTCTCCGCCGGAAAAACGATTTGGCGCATCATGCTGTATGGCCGTTCCTTCGTCAGCTGCGGATGCGTGTTCGTGTGGTCGCCGATTTCATTGCCCGCCGCCAGCACGCGCTTGGATTCCTCCGGGAACGTGCGGACGAAATAGCCTGTCATGAAGAAGGTGATATTCGTGTTGTGCTTCGCCAGCACTTCCAGCACCTGATCGGTGTTCTTGCCGCCGAAACCGCAGTCCATGCCGATGCCGACAAGTTTCCGCTCCGTCTCCACGTTCTTGACGGCGCGCTGTCCCTTCGCAACGACGGTCAGGTAACCGCCATCCGCCACACAGCGGTCGCCCAGCCACACGCTCAGGCGGGTGTAGCCCTCCATATCAGCGGTTGGGGTGATAGAGAAGCTCATGTCGCCGCTCGGATTCGACCATTTTGCTTCCGCCAGCACTGTACCCTTGTCATCGCGCAGCTGGAAGGTGTTGTTGCCCTTGACGATGGTGGATGAATTCGTCACCGTCATGCGGACGCTCATCTTCTTGCCCACCGTGCCGAAGTTGATGCCCAGATAGAACTGCACGTTCGGCAGGCGCTGGATGGTCAGCGTGTGCTTGCCTGCACCGGTGTAGCCGTCGCCGCTCTGCAGCTCAAAGACGACCTTGCCGCGCTCCTCCACCACCTGCGTCGGAACGGTTAGCGTGGTGCTCTTCTGCCCTGCCGGGATGACCACGGAATACGCGCCGTCCAGGCCGTCGCAGGTCAGGGAAACCGTCAGGTCTTTGTCGCTTGCGGGCGACACGTTCAGCTTCAGCGTATAATCATAGCCGCCGTTGATTTGCCCGTTTTTCTCGGCAAAGGTGACTTTCACGCCGTCCGCCAGCGCGACGGACATCAGCAGCGCCAGCATCATGCCCAGCGCACAGAACCATTTTTTCATGTGCAGCCTCCATTGGTCGTCGATCGTTGATATATCTGCTCGGACATACACGTCCACTTCTATTATACCATTGATTGAAAAGGAACACAAGTGCAAAAAAGCGCCGCTCCGCTTAACCATATTCAGTCAGCGGGGCGGCGCGATGTGTCAGGGGATTACTGCTCTGCCAGCTTGTTCAGCATCTCAACGATGCTGCGGCTGTTCTCCAGCTGATTCTCCATGCCTTCGACAATCTGCTCTTCCGCAGTCGTCTCATCCGCATCCGCGTGCAGGACAACCGGCAGCTGCTTGCCGACGAACTGCTCCGCGAAGGCGTCCAGCATTTCCTGCGTCAGACCTTCGATTTCATTTTCCAGCGTCAGCTTCAACTCCGTCACCACATTGTTCGCATCCAGATGCAGTTCAACATCAAGCGTGTATTCGTCCGGCAGCATAGACGTGATGGTGGTGGTAAGAACTCTTCCTTCAGCGGCGGGTTCTTCCGTCGCTTCGGGTTCGGCGGTGGGCTCTTGCGTCGCTTCGGGCTCGACGGTGGGTTCTTCCGTCACGTCCGGTTCGGCGGTGGGTTCTTCCGTCGCTTCCGGCTCAGCGGTGGGTTCTTCCGTCGCGTCCGGCTCGGCAACGGGTTCTTCCGTCACAGCGGGCTCGACAGCGGGTTCTTCCGTCGCGACGGGTTCGGCAACGGGTTCTTCCGTCACGTCCGGCTCGGCAACGGGTTCTTCCGTCGCAGCGGGCTCGGCAGTCGCTTCGCCGTTCAGCGCGCTCTGCGCCAAGCCGAGGTTCTGCATCAGCTCGTCCAGCTGCGCGGACACGTTGTCGAGGTAGCCCTGCGCCGCCGCCTGATTCGCCTTTGCGGTGTCCAGTTCAGCGGTCAGCGTTTCCACCTGCGCCTTGTTCGCTTCGTTTTCGTCGTTCAGCACAACCAGCTGGGCTTCCAGCTCCGCCACCTTTGCGGTGGATTCTTCCAGCACCAGCTGCGCTTCGCGGAGGTCATTCTGCGCGGTGGTCAGTTCCGCCTGCGCCGTCTCCTTGTCGGCAATGGTCTGCTGGAGTTCGGTGTTGCTGGCGGCCAGCTGACCGTTGACCTCATCCAGCTGACTGGACAGGTTATTCGACCGCACGAACAGCGCGACCATCACGATGACCGCCACGACCAGCACGACGATGAGTGCAAACAGGGAGACTTTCTTCTTCTCGCTGTTTTCCGGCGTGTTCTGTGCCGGTGTCTGGGACTTGTTTTCGGACATGGGAACTTCCTCCTTGCTTTGTCAGTCGAATCTCAGGCTGTGAATAAATGCGGCTGTCATCCTATTCCCAAATGCGAATGCGCAAGCAGATAGCGCAAGTGAATTGGGGAATAGGCTCACTCCTCTGCCTGCCCAAGGAGCTGCCGTGCGGCGTCCACCTGCGCCTGAAGGGATGAAAGCGTCTTTTGCAGCGTCTCCACCTCTCCGATCAGCTCACTGTCCGGGGTCCGAAGGAGAGCGAGCTGCTGCGTGAGCGTTTCCGCCTGCGCCGCTAATTCCGCATTCTCGCTGCGGAGCGCCTTGCGCTGGGCGCGGAGTTCCTGCTCGCGCGCGGACGCTGCATCCGCTTCGGGCTGCACCGCCTGCAATTGCGCCAGCGTTTCCGGCAGGTCAACGTCGATTTGCGCGCGCTGCGTCTGCTGGAGCTTCAACCGCGCCAGACTTGCATCCAGCTGCAATTGCGTCAGCCGAGATACGCTCCCTCGCCCTGCTGCGCCAGCCGAACCGCCAGCACACACAGCGCCACGCACACCACACACATCACCGCGACAAAAATGGCGCGGAATCCCTTGGAAACTTTCGGCAGCATGCTGCTTCCTCCTCTTCCAGTCTCGCCAACAGGGAGCCTTTCTATTCACTATTGTAGCATATTCCGGTACAAATTGCAAAGCAAAAGCGCTGAAAAATGCCGCTTGTTCGGCAATTTGTTACAAATCATTCATTTTTTGAGCCGCGTCGGCGAGACTTTTGGCGAGATAGTCCAAATTTTCCTGCCGGCAGACAGTATCGCGGGAAGTGTGGATGCGCCCGGTGATGAGTCCCACCCCCGCGCTGTGGTGGTATGCCGATACGCCCACCCCGCACACGAAGCGCCGATAATCGCCCGCGCCTTGCACGCCCGCGCGCCCGAAGAACTGCGTCGACACGCCAGATGCCATTGCGTTTTCTTCAAGGGATTCGCGGACGGCGGCGTATTGCGGCTTATCCTGCGCCATTTTCGGGGCGCTGATGACGAAGGTGTCGCCATCCCCAACGCAGTTGAGGTCAACAAGCAGCTTCATCGTCTGCACTTCGACGTGCTGTGCGCCGTAGCTCTTTGCGCCGCGGCTGCCCGTCTCCTGATGATCAAAGAGGATGAACGCCGTCTTTTCGCGCGCTTCAGGGGACAGGCGCTGCATCGTCTCCAGCAGGGCGGCAATGCCGGATGTGTTGTCATTGACGTTATGCTTGTTCGCCGCGCCGAACATCATCAGCAGCATCAGCGCCAGATAGGCAAAAAAGAACGTCAGAATCAGCAAATCGCCGCTCTTCGTCGCCAGCCCGACTGCCGTGCCAATCAGCAGGGAAATCAGCAGCATTCCCAGCAGCACCGCGCCCTGCGAGAGGATATACACCGGGAAATTCCGGGGGATGCGCAGATCGGGCACGCCGATGGTCGCCGCCGTATCGTAGTGGGCGCTGATGAGCAGTTCGGCATTTTGAGGGTCGCCGGCGACGATATTGCGGTGGCGCAGCTTGTCCTTTCGGTTCATGCCGTCCACATAGGGGCGATACCCCATTTCGCGCATCTTCGCCATCACCCACTTCTCGAACGCCCGCTTCTGCGCCGTCGTTTTGCGGATGGGGAACTGCGCGTCGATTTCTTCGCGTATGGTCATGCTTGCTCCTTCCCGACGACCTGCCGGAGGACGGCTTCCACCGTATCCGCCACGCCCTGCAGGGTGATTTCGTCGTACGTCGTGTCATGTTTGGTATGAATTTTGCTGCAGTACCAGCCTACATGCTTTTTCTTGCGGCAGGCGCAGATACCCACGCCGAGCTTGAAGTGCTTCTGGTCGGAGGAAAAATTGCACTTCTCCATGTTGCCAAGGACGACCGGAATACCGCTGCTTTTCCGCGCCGCCTCGCCCAGTGCCGGATACTTCTCCCGCGCCGCTTTCGGCACAAGCATCAGCATGGCCTCCCCCACGCCGATGCAGTCCATGTTCAGCACAAGTGTCTCTTTTGCCGCCTGCTTGTGCGCTTTCGCCAGCCCCGATGCGCCGAGCAGCCCCTTCTCCTCGTTGTCGAACAGCACGAACGCAATCTCCTCCGGCTTTTCCGCCGCGAACGCCTCCATCAGCGCCAGCACCCCGCACACGCCCGACGTGTTGTCATTGACGTTGTGCGGATTCGGCACGCCCGCCAGCAGCAGATACATCATCAGGCAGTACAGCCCAATCAGCGTCGCTTCCGTGCAGAAGATGCTGCCCGTGAGCTTTTCCACAATCCCCGTCGGTATGAAGATGAACACCACCATCACCAGCGCAATCAGTGCCTGAACGAGGTAAAACATCGGGCGATTCATGGGCAGCATGACATTCGGCAGCCCGACGGTTGCGGGCGTGTCGTAATGCGCCGTAACAAGCACTTTCGCCTTGTCCACATCGCCCACGACGATATTGCGGTTCGTGCAGATTGCCTTGTTTTCCTCCATCCTCGCCGCATAGCCCATTTCCTGCGCCTTTTGCAGCACATACTGGCGGAACTGCGCCTTTTGTACCTTGCTTTTGCGCACCGGAAACCGCGCATTGACCTCCTGCATCCAGCGATTCGTATTCATTTTTTCTGCTCCTTTTCCGTGTACGGCACGACCTCCACCACCGTCAGCGTGTCGCCCTCGACAACAAAGCGAATATCCACCTCGCCATACGGCACGCCGTACACGCGCTTTCCGTCATGCTGATACGCCGGGCGCGGGTCTTGCGCGAGCAAGCCCATCACGGCGGGCAGGTTCTGCTTGGGAACGTACTTTTTGAGCTTCTCCGGGAAATCCACCGTCAGGCGATGGCGTTCGGTCTGCTCGGTGAACCCGCCGACGGCGTCCGGCACGCTGTCCACATACGGCAGGTACGGCTTGATGTCCACGATTGGCGTGCCGTCCATCAAATCCGCGCCGGAGACGACGAGCGTGATGCGCCCGTTCTCCTCCTCCATGCGAATCAAGCGGACAACAGTCAGACCGATGCGGTTCGGGCGGAACGGCGAGCGCGTCGCAAAAACGCCCACGCGCTCGTTGCCGCCAAGGCGCGGCGGGCGCACCGTCGGCGACCATGTGTCGCGCACGGCGGCAGAGAACTGCCAGATGAGCCACAGGTGCGAAAAGCCCTCGATGCCGCGCAGCGCGTCGGGATTGCGGTACTCCGGTTCGAAGACGATCTTCGCACGAAGCGCGGGGACGAGGCCGCTCTGGCGCGGGATGCCGAATTTTTCCGGAAAGTCAGAGTGGATTCTGGCAATGACTTTCATTGTATGTTCCATAGAGTGCTCCTTTTTTCGCACCTAACAGAGGTGCGTGAGTTTTGCAGCGCCGCGGGCGCTGTATGGGGGTCCCCACCTGCTGTGGGGACGCGGGACAAAGGGGGTATTCTCTTCTCGAAGAGAATACCCCCTTTAAATCCCCCAGAGAAGGACGAGGG
>ERZ779658.2529-NODE-2529-length-10654-cov-2.712331_pt1 | contig 10654 bp, 10 predicted proteins | sample MGYA00511485_ERZ779658 | MGnify/ENA primary metagenome ERZ779658 (study PRJEB29588, sample SAMEA2162182) | human gut metagenome | biome: human gut; feature: human-associated habitat; material: faeces | place: Denmark | collected 2008/2010 ... | reverse complement strand
CGGCTGTGGTGCCGCCTGTGCTTCCGGAGCACTACCTTTGCTGCCTGCAGTCGAATTCGTATCTTCCTCCATATTCTGTGTCACACTCTCACACATTTCCTTTGCAAAAGGAATTGGATACAGCTGCATGATATCACTGTCGACCAGATCGCCGATCTCCAGTCTGAACCGTATCTTTACAAACTCGCCTGCCAGGAACTCATCGATGACGCTCTCATCGATTGTCTCCTGTAAATCTATCAAATCCGCCTGTGGCGGGCTGATATCAATCACCTTGTTCAGCATAGATGACATGGATGTCGCTGCCGAACCCATCATCTGGTTCATCGCCTCGCTGATCGCACTCAAGTGCAGTTCACCAAGTTCTCCATCCGTATTAGTTCCATCACCACCCATCATAAGATCAGTGATTACTTTTACATCGTGTTCCTTTAAAACCAATATGTTGCTGCCATCCAGTCCGACAGTATATCCGATCCGGATAAACACACATGGCTTCTCATATGCTTCACAGATATCACTCCAGTTTGCGAAAGAAACAACTGGAGTCGAGATCTCTACTTTTCGGTTTACCAGAGAAAACAGCGTGGTCGCTGCCGTTCCCATACTGATATTGGCAATCTCTCCGATTGTATCTTTTTCTTTCTCAGTCAGTACCTCTTCTTTGGGCTGCTCGCTGCTGTCCTCAGACCCGTTCAGTAATGCATTGATCTCTTCCTGAGACATTACTCCATCCATACTTACTGCTCCTCTCTGATTACTGATGTCACTCTTACTGCATAATTATCACCGGATGCTCCCGGCAGAGCAGTAAATTTTTTTATATTTCCAACATACACCGACAGATCCTCATCCACTTTGGTGTCGAGACGGATAATGTCTCCCACCTGCAGACCAAGGAAATCATTGACTGATATACTGCTGTTACCCAGCACAGCCTTGATCGGCATCGGTGCCCGTGCAATAAGTGCCTCAATGGTCTCTGTATATTGCTGTTCATCCTTCTCCTGCAGGCTGGAATACCAGTATTTTGTATTCAGCTTGTCCATCACACTTTCCAATGTGATATACGGCAGGCAGATGTTGATCAGTCCCTCGACATCACCAATCTTAATATTCAACGTAATTAACGCGATCATCTCCGTCGGGGAAATGATCTGGGCGTACTGCGAATTCGTCTCAATCCGCTCCAGTCTCGGTGTCAGTTCACACACACTCGCCCACGGTTCCACCAGAAGATTCACGCATACGTTATAGATCCGCTCAATCAGAAGAAGCTCGATTTCGGAGAACTCCCTCGTCTTGTCAAGCGGCGCCCCCTGGCCGCCGAGCATACGATCCACGATCGTAAAGCCGACATTCTCTGCAATTTCAATAATGATATTGTTATTCAGCGGAGCAAAATTTACAATTCCAAGCAACACCGGATTCGATAGTGCATTCGCAAACTCTGAATACGTCACCGCCTCCGAACTCATCACTTCCACCTGAACATTTTTTCTTAGGTACACCGGCAGATTCGTTGAAAGCAATCTTCCATAATGTTCAAAAATAATCTCAAGCGTTCGCAAATGCTCTTTTGAGAACTTCGCGGGACGGGCAAAATCGTAATTTTTGACCTGTTTTTCATTATCATCTTTTATTTCATCTACATCCAGTTCACCGCTGCTAAGAGCTTTCAGCAAACTGTCTATCTCATTTTGAGATAAGACTTCACCCATTCTCTCTCACCACCTACTGTCTTATTCTAGTGTGCTTCCGTTGCCACGCTTGAGAAATTCACGCCCACGATATAGTCGGAGCCGAACAGATCCTGCATCTTGGATAAGATCTCCTCCTTCACAGCCTTCTGTCCATCTGCGTTGAACTCCTCCTCGGTATACTTGGCCACTACCGTATTGATGTCGCTGCGGATAATGGTCTCCTTATCCGTAAGCTCTGTCATCTCGTCTCCCCCGTAGGTGGCATAGGACTCGCTTGTCTTGTTGACGGAAAGTCCTACAGAAAATACAGCGTAATGCTTCTTTCCATCGCCGTTGTCTGCCAGATTCACGGTAAAATTATCTGTGATATTATAAACTGCAATTTCTTCGATCGGCACTGCGGAACTGTCTTTGTTCTGTCCGCCCTCGAGTTCGATGTTGATTGCAGCGCACACCTGATCAATCAGTTCGTTTGACTTTTTGGTCTGCGGAATAATGGAAAATACCAGCACCGCGGTCAGAATCAGATTCACGAGAACCAGTGCCAAAATAATTACTGCCAATAAATTTTTCTTCATTATGCTTCCCTTCCTATTCGTTCACAACTTCTGTCGGTTCCACAGTCGCACCTGTTGTCGCTGCTTCCGGCGTATCTGTCACCGTCTCAGTGCTTAAAGCCGCATCCGCAGGCGTCTCTGTACCTGTGTCATCCGTGGATGTCCCGCTCACATTCGAGTTGTATGAGTTATAGATTTTAATCTCAACCCGGCGGTTCCTTGCCCTGCCCTCCGGCGTTGCATTATCTGCAATCGGCACATACTCTCCGCGGCCAGACGACTTTATGTATGCAGGATCCAGTGTTGTGGTATCCCGCAGATAGTTGGCAACCGCAAGCGCACGGTACATGGACAGTACGTTGTTGTCCTCATACTTGGAAGAATGAATCGGCACATTGTCCGTGTGTCCCTCGACCTCAATGATGTTATTATCGTAAGTAACCAGTATCTTGCCAAGCTTGTTGACCAGCGGATACGCCTCATCTCTGAGTTCTGCGCTTGCAGAATCAAACAGCAGCGCGCCGTTCATGTTAAGCGTTACATACTCTGCATTAAAATCAACCTCGACGTCGTCCTGTATCCCATATTGCGAAAGTGCATTTTCAAGTTGCTGCGCCATATCCTCAGACTCTTCCAGTTCCTGCTGTTCATATGCTTCGGTAATGTCTTTTTCTTCCTCCGTCTGTCCGTCAGACTGGCTGCTCAGCTGCTGGTTGTAATAAGAATCAAAATTCTCAAGCTGACTGATTCCGGAAGAAATCAATTCACCCTCGCCGATCGATGCTCCGCCTCCCGGGAGTATGCTGAATGTACTCTGGAAAGAGGCAATGACCTTCTCAAACTTTTCCTCATTCACACTGGACATGGAGAAAAGCATTACGAAGAAACAGAGCAGGAGATTCATAAGGTCCGCGAAGGTATTCATCCATGCAGGTGAGCCTTTGGGTGGATCTTCCTTTCTTCTCGCCACTATTCCTCACCTCCGACACTGCCCTCCGCAGTTTCCTCTCTCGCTGAAGGTGACAGGAATGACTTCAGTTTTTCTTCTATGACACGTGGATTCTCTCCTGCCTGAATCGACAGAATACCTTCCACCGTAATTTCCTTCATCATCATCTCGTTATTATTGTTTACAGAAAGCTTGGATGCCGTCGGATTACACAGCCAGTTGGCAATCAACGAACCGTACAGTGTTGTTACCAGTGCGACTGCCATCTTCGGTCCGATCGTTGATGCATCATTCATATCCTTGAGCATCAGGATCAATCCGATCAGGGTACCGATCATACCCCAGGCAGGACCAAGTTCTCCCCATTTTTCCCATACAGCGATTGACTTTTTGTGTCGCTGCTCGATACAGCCCAGATCCGTCTCCATGATACCTCTTACCAGTTCCGGATCGGTACCATCTACCACAAGCATGATTCCTTTTTTGAGGAATTCATCCTCGATTCCGTTTGCCGCCTCCTCAAGTGCAAGCAGTCCCTCCTTGCGGGCGGTATTTGACAAATCAATGATATTCCGGATGACTGCCGCAGGATCCTGCGGTACCTCCTTAAATGTTAATGTAATACTCTTCAGACCTGCAATAAAATCCTGAAGTTTGTTGGACGCCAATGTACCCGATATGGAACCTCCCAGTGTGATAATGATTGAAGGGAAGTCAAACATATTGAAAAGACCCGAAGCTCCACCACTGGAAAATACACCGAACAAAAACATTACAACGCCAAGCAGCATCCCTGCTAAAGAAGCTATATCCAATTCTTCCACCTACCATCCTTGATATTATAGTATTGCTGTCTCCAAGCGGAGACTGAAATCTCAACAAGTTGTCATCCTATATCTTGTATAATTTTACTAAACTTTTGACCGCTTGTCTACTTACTTTTGCAAATTCTGTGTTTCTTCTTTCATGGAACCGGGATTTTATCAGGGAGACAAAACCCCGGTTCTCCAAAATCTTATCCGTGATGCTGCTCTGTCATCTCGCAGCCGCTTATCTCTTCAGGTTCACAAGCTCCTCAAGAAGCGTATCGGATGTCGTGATTACACGGGAGTTCGCCTGGAATCCACGCTGTGTGGTAATCATCTGCGTAAACTCGGTGGAGAGATCCACGTTTGACATCTCTAACTCGCCGGATGTCATCTTGCTTCCGTCCGCCGTAATATCCACACCGATACCATCGAACTCACCGGAGTTCAAGGTCGTGCTGTAGCAGTTCTCTCCGACTTTCTCAAGACCTGCCGCATTGGCGAACTGTGCGACCGCGATCTGTCCTAACAGGTTGCGGTTACCGTTGTCATAAGTACCGTAGATCTCGCCGTTGTTGCTGACTGAAAGTCCGATCAGGTTACCGAGCTTCTTACCTGCTCCAGTTGTTCCGTCTGTAGCGCCTTTGCTCATCGTTACAGTGGACTTGCCGCCGTTGTTCGTATTCTTGCAGGTGCTGAAGTCCACATTGATATTTGCGAACTGTCCGCCGAACAGGGACATGTTCAGTCCAACACTCTTCGCATCCGCCACGTTTCCAACCTTTGAAAATGTTCCATCGTCCGTGCTGAAGCTTAATCTGTGATATACACTGTTGTATGTAAGTGTCAGTGCCCCGGTTGTTCCGTCAACCGCATATCCGGTGCCATTTCCGGTGTAAGCATCCGCTTTCGCCAGAATGTCCGCTCCTGCACCGTATACCTGTGTCAGGCTGAGTGCCCCTGCTGTGACAACCGTCATGTCCGTCGCACTTTTTACCTGGTCATAGCTGTGCGTTCCCGCATTGTACTGGTAGTAATTACCGCTCTTGTCCACGATAACATTGGCAGATACATAGGTGTAATCCTTGCCGAGCGTATAACTCTTTGTTGCATCCTCGGTGTTACCGAACAGTGCGTTTAACGCCGGCTGTCCTGCCTGTATATTCTCAGGATCGTAGTAGGTATTTCCGTCGCCGTCTAAAACGTTCAACAGTTCTACCGTGAACTCTCCGTCTGTTCCAGTTGACTTAATGGAAAAACGTGCGGTGTACTCATATCCCAGGTTATCGTAGAACTTGAGGTTCTTGATCAATCCGTCGTCACTCAATACGTCGGTATCGTTCTTATCAATAATACCGCCGCAGGTTGCCTCAGAAGTTGCCTCCGGTGCGCTTGTCAGATTCTCCGTGCTCATGACGCGCAACGCGGATACGGTATCTTTCCGGATATTTCCGGTTGTCTTATCTACCTGCCATCCCATGACCGTATATCCGGTAGACGTCATACACAGGTTGCCTGCACCGTCTACATAGAAAGATCCGGATCTGGTAAACAGATTGGAAGATCCGTTGTTGACAATAAAGAAATTGGTGGTCGACTGATCTGTCATACGCAGATCGAAAGCTCTTCCGGTTGTCTCAGCTGCACCCGCGGATGTAATGCTGATATTTACCGCACCTGTGGTCACGCCAAGACCGATCTGCTTGGCATTCACACCGCCGACTCCCGTAGCCGCATTTGCTCCCGATGCTCCGGATGTGTTCTGGTAGAGCATATCCTGGAATGTCACGGAAGAAGACTTGAATGCTACTGTGTTTACATTGGCGATATTGTTACCAATAACGTCCATTTTTGTCTGATGTGTCTTAAGACCCGACACAGCAGAGTACATTGATCTCATCATAATGAAATGACCTCCTGTAATGTCTGGTGCCCTGCTCCCTTCTGTCATTCGGGGAGCTTCTGCCTCCTTGTAAGGTCCGGCATATTATACAATCACGGCACCGTCAATATTTGTAAAAATATTACTCTCTGACTCACTCTGATCCATGGCTGTGACCACCGTCTTGCTCGGAACATTCACAATAAACGCCAGTGAATCCAGAATCACGAGTGATTCCCGTATTCCCTTTTCGCTTGCCTTCAAAACACCGGATTCCAGTCTCTCGTTCTGCTCGTCCGACAGATTGATGTGTCTGTCATTCAAACGTCCCTGTGCATGTTTGGAAAACCGAAGTTCCTGACTTTCTGCGGTCGTCTGTTTCTGTCTTAATATATCCTCGAAAGAAACACTGTTTTCCTGCGCCGCAGTCTCTGTGCTTTTGCGATTCAGATACCGGTCAGTTACCTGTTCGATGGAAGCAAATTGGTTCGTAATCTTATTCATAACCAACGCTCCTTTCTCAGATCATTCGGCTTTCTTCTCAAGCTCCGCAATCTTAGCCTCGAGTGCTGTCAGCTGATCGTAGGAATCCTTGCTGATATAAGTCTTCTCTGTGGTGGTCAGCGAATCGTAATTCTTGCGAAGTGCTTCCACTGCTTCCTTGTTCTCAAGGGTCAGCTCGTCCGCGGATGGAATCTGCGAAAGCGCATTGTCAAATACCAGGCTCTTCATGGTTCCGTCCAGCTTCACAAACGTTGCCAGCGTATCGCTGTCAATATAACTCTGCTGATAAGAAGTCAGTCCGTTGTACACGGTTGCCAGGTTCTCCACATCCGTCTGATATGCCAGCGTCAGCTTATCCGCATCCGGAAGCTTTGCCACAGATGCCTTGAATGCCTCTGCCAGTGAAACCGCCTCCATGTACTCGGTGTCTGCCACCTGATATACATCGTCGAGTGAATAACGGTTGCCGTTGACATAAATGTATTTCTGGTTGTTCTCGTACTGCACATAATCCACGAATCCTGCCACCGCCGTCGTCTCGCCGGTCGTCTCGGATGTTGTCTTTACAATGACATACTTTCCAACCAGATCGTTTGCCTTCGTGCTCTCAATGCTGTTCTGCATGTTCAGCATGGACTCCATCTGTGAAAAAGTTGCCAGCTGTGCCACATACTCGGTATTGCTCGTCGGTTCCAGCGGATCCTGATACTGCATCTCTGCACATAACAGCTGCAGGAACTCGTCATATCCGAGGTCATTGCCGGCACTGGTCGTTGTCTCTGTCGTACTCTCTTTAATCTTGCCGTTCTCTACGGCCTGTACTAATGCCATATGTCTCTCCTTTCTGTCTGTTATGCGGTAAAGTCAACGGAATTGCCCTGTTCTGCCATCATCTTCGCCACCAGAGTCTCCTCTTCCGTCATCAGCCCGGACAGTCCGTCCAGTTCATTCAGGTTGATGTGTCTGGTCGCATTGGCTGCCTTTTCCCGTTCCTCTGCCTGCTGTTCTTCCTGTTTTGCATTCTGCTCCAGGTTCTTCTCAAACTCATGTCCGCCGACGGTTACCTCCACGGCATCCACCTTCACGCCCGCCTGGTTCATGTTCTGCTTCAGATCTGCAATCTGGCTTTCCAGCGCCTCCTTGACCACTTCATTCTGTGCGGTCAGATGTGCGGAAACTGTTCCGTCTTTGGATGTGATCTCCAGATAAATCTTGCCCAGATGTTCCGGATTGAGCTGCATCTCCATCGTTGTTTCCTGATTCGCCGTGTAATTCACTCTCGTATAGGTCACGATCTGACGCACGACATCCGCGATGTCCACCTGTGCGGCATATTCTCCCGCACTATTGGCGCCCTGCATTGCCACGGTCTCTGTCAGCGTCGGGCCGGTATGTACATCCACGCCCGCATGTGCCTGCGACGCAAAATCCTGCTGTCCGGAATTGGAATTCGATCCGGTCTGTGCCTGTTCCTTGCCCGTCCCTGCAGCTACATCGGCAACTGTCTCTTCCTCTGTGCCGGCATCTGCCATCTTAGCCTGCGCATCCGTCTCTTCCGGAGTGATGTCTTTTGATCTAACTGCCCGGGGCTCTGTCTCTGCTACGGCTGCTGTCTGCGGCTGCTCTGCCGTATCACGGATTCCATCCGTATCGGCGTAAACCCTCCGTGCATCTGCGGCATCTGCTGTCTGGACTGTCTGCATCAGATCTGCATTCATGTCCGCCTGTCCGGCATCCTCCAAAAGCTGCGTCAATTCCTCAGCCGTGACTCCCAGTTCCTGCAAGAGATCTTCGGTCAGTGTTCCCACCGACTGCATCACGTTCATAAACGCTTCATTACAGAGAAGTGCGCTCATGTCTTCGGTTCCGGTTAATTCTGCCGCCAGAGCTGCAAGCTGCTGCGGATTCATCAGATCGGCCACGGTCAGTCCCAATGTCTCCATTGCTTCCGTGATCTGCTCATCCGTCACCTGAAGTTCATCCTTGATGACGTCTCTCACACTCTCTTCAAAGCTTTCCAGCTTCTCTGACACCTGACTGCCGGCTGTCCAGTCCTTCGTGCTTTGCTCCGGTATCTTATTCTTCTGATACTGGTAACGGTCATAATTCTGCTCCGGACTGTGCGGTGTAAGCTGCTGCATATTCTGTGCTGTCTGAGATCCTGTACTTACGCTGCTTCCCGGGATCTGTGTCATCTGATCGACCATCTTCCGGAATGTGGTGCCGATATCCGCGCCATCAACGCCTGTGACACTCTGTCCACTCTGCGTCTGCATCAGCATTTTCCCAATGCTTGCAACATTGTTGTCTCCCATTCTCTTCCTCCTTTCCCATAGCTGCACCTGCAGCCTGATTTTTGAAGGAATCCCTCTGCCATTATGAAAAGCAGACTGTCCTTCTCTATTCTACAGGTTCCATGATCGCGGTCACCTTTGCTGCAGTAGCCGCGTCCATTTTGCCCAGAATATTCGCTCTCGATTGTGCGTCCATGCTGTCTAAGATATCTGCCACCAGCTGCAGATTATCTGTCATGGTATCAAAAATTGCAGCCGCCTCTTTTGGCTTCATGGAAGAGTACGCTTTCACATAATCATCCATCTCGTCGTTGGCTGCCGTCTGTTCTACAACCTGACGGTAAATGATCTCCGCATCCGCAGGATCAATGCTCTCATAATACTGCTTATATTCCTCTATATCGGGTGCTGAATCTGAAAACACAACCTCCTGATAGAACTTTTGCTTCTCAGCCTCAAAATCCGCCTCGTTCTGCTTGTACTGTGCCAGTTCTGCGGACTGGCTCTCAAGCTGTGCGATATATTCCGCATTTGCGCTGGACGTATTCTGTGCATCCGCAAGTTCTTTCTCCAGTTCCTTGATTCTGGCAACCGCATCGTCAATGGAAGTATAGCCGTAAGCGTCATCCTCCGTTGACACTTCCTCAGTCGCGCTGTCCGGCAGGATTTTGTTCACATAAGGAACATCCTTTAACACCGGCGCCAGAACGGATGATCCGAAACCGCCGACATCGCACTTGATCAACAGGACGATGATGGCAAGCCAGATTAAAATAATGATCAGGGTAACAAAGAACACGGCAATCTTGCCGCCAGTCGATGTCTCGTCATCCATATCCAGATCATCATTTAACTCTTTTGCCTTTTTCCGGTCCGCTTTCTTCTGTGCCTTCGCTTCTGCACGTGCAGCCTTCTCCTGTGCCTTTGCTGCCTTTTTATCTAATACTTCGTCTTTCTCTTCTTCTGCCATTTGAGACCTCCGTGCCTATCCTTCATGGTAATTGTAGCTAACAAGCTCGTCTATTTCCTTGCTCTCTGCCTGGGCGATTTCCTGCTTAAATTCTTCAAACGCACGCTCCCTGAGCTTCTCATGCGTCTTTCGCTCCACCATCACCCGGTTCAGTTCGATTCGCGCCATCTCCAGCGTCTTTTCCGCGGCGTGCACCTTCATCATCTGTGCTCTCTGCAGACTCTTCATCACATCGATCGCACGCTTGCATTCCCGGATCTCCTGGATATCCAGCGTTCCGTTGACCAGTTCTTTTGATTTTCTCTCGTAGCCGGCCCTGCGCATCAGGATCTCTCGAAGCTTCTCCTGCTCTTCCGCAAGCTGTCTGCTCGCCGTCGCATATGCAATTTTTGCCTGATTCTCCAGCTTGATCTTGATGTCAAGAATGTTCTGCATCCGGTATGTAAACTTTGCCATACACTGCGCCTCTTTTCCGCGGAGCGTTCTTAATCTTCAAATAGTTTCTTCAATAAATCGATTTCCTCGTCAAACAGGAACTTTTCATCTGTCCTCTGGCACAGGAACTGATTCACTGCGTTGATCTTCTGAACCGCATAGTCAATCTCACGGTTGGAACCGCTCTTGTAAGCTCCGATGTTGATCAGATCCTCCGCTTCGTTATAAGTAGCCAGTACATTCTTTAAACGTCCGGCAAGCTCCTTGTGCTCGCTGGTCGCTATGGCGCTCATAACACGGGAAATACTCTGTAAAATATCAATCGCCGGGTAATGATTCTTGTGTCCCAGTTTTCTGGAAAGCACGATGTGTCCGTCCAAAATGCTTCGGGCTGTATCGGTAATCGGCTCATTAAAATCATCACCGTCTACTAGAACGGTGTAAAGTCCTGTGATGGAACCCTTGTCCGAAGTACCGGCACGTTCCAGAAGCTTCGGCATCTCCGAGTATACACTCGGCGGATATCCCCTTGTTACAGGCGGTTCTCCGGACGC
>ERZ779658.2526-NODE-2526-length-10663-cov-3.926188_pt1 | contig 10663 bp, 13 predicted proteins | sample MGYA00511485_ERZ779658 | MGnify/ENA primary metagenome ERZ779658 (study PRJEB29588, sample SAMEA2162182) | human gut metagenome | biome: human gut; feature: human-associated habitat; material: faeces | place: Denmark | collected 2008/2010 ... | reverse complement strand
GCCGGAAAAGAAGGGGGAGAAAAGGGGCGCTTGGTTACGGTTGGGTGCATCCTGCGTCTGAATTTAGGTAGGAACCTATCTTTCAGACGTCGTTCCACTCGGGAGTCACCTTACGTATGTCTTGCTACGCGCCGCCTGATACGGGGGTATCAAGTTTGAAACTAGTTGTCTTAGAACGATTGCCGTCAATAGAAGGCGCGACCGAAATTTTGGCGGATGTTACCTTCTTGCGGGCCAATGGCTTCCCCTATGAGGGGAAGCTGTCAGCCGCAGGCTGACTGATGAGGTGGACAGCGTTACGTAGACGAAGCTGCCTCCACCTCATCCGTCACGGCCTTCGCCGTGCCACCTTCCCCTCATAGGGGAAGGCTTTGACTCTCAAAAAACAGAAAACCACCCCGCAAAAAGGTGCAGTCTGACAAATCCAGACTGCACCTTCTATTGATGGCAGATATTCTACGGCAACTAGCTGCAAATCTGACACACCCGTATCAGGCGGCGCGTAGTAAGATATATGTAGGGTGACCATCGAGTGGAACGCCAGACCAAAACACTGGGACTTGCCTAAATTCGAACGCAGCACGCACCAAACGCGTCCAAGCACTCTTTTCTCCCCTATCTTTTCTCTTGCAAGAGAAAAGATAGGGCCGCCGGAGGCAACGAATGCCTCATGCCAAAATCCCCACTTGACCTTTCCCGCATTCTGTGCATTATTTTGTAGAGAGAAGACAAGAAGGAGGACGCTCATGAAACGTTCAGAGATCAACAAAGCACTCAGGGAGCTCGAGGCCATGTGCCGGCAGGAGCATTGCTATCTGCCGCCGTTCTGCAATTTTACGCCCGAGGAATGGAAGACGAAGGGTCATGAATACGACGAGGTGCGCGACTGCATGCTCGGCTGGGACATCACGGACTACGGTCTCGGTGATTTCGACAAGGTTGGCTTCTCGCTCATCACCATCCGCAACGGCAATCGCGCCATGCAGGACAAGTATCCGAAGGTCTATGCGGAAAAGCTGCTCTACATGAAGGAAGGCCAGTATTCCCCGAACCATTTCCACTGGTACAAGACCGAGGACATCATCAACCGCGGCGGCGGCAACGTGCTCATCCGCGTCTACAACAGCCTGCCCGACGAGTCCATCGACAAAGTCTCCGACGTGACTGTCCACTGCGACGGCAAGGCCTATACCGTCCCGGCCGGCACGCAGATCCGCCTGACCCCGGGCGAGAGCATCCACATCCCGCAGTACCTGTACCACGACTTCAACGTCGAGCCCGGCTCCGGCCCCGTCCTGCTCGGCGAGGTCAGTCAGTGCAACGACGACAATACCGACAACCGCTTCAACCCGCCGGTCGGCCGTTTCCCGAAGATCGAGGAGGACGAGCCGCCCTACCGACTTCTCTGCAACGAATACCCGCCCGCTAAAGACTGATCATCACACGGCGGCCCCATAAAATAAAACCGGCGATGTTCAACGAACACCGCCGGTTTTCATCGTCAACCGGAAAACAGCGTCATTTTCACAGACTTTGAACGGACAGCAGATATCTGCATCGTAAAACACGAAGTGCACTTCGTGGAAGTACACTTCGTTTCGACATAAAATCTCCATAGAATTTATAACCTATGGAGGTCCTCAGAATGAAACCATACCCGGCGCTGCTCGCGGAGCTTCTTTCCCGGGAGCTTTCTTCCCTGCGGCGGCAGAAGGCGCTGACGCAGGAAGCTATGGCAGAGCAGCTTCGCATTTCCAGTCGTGCATACAGCGATCTGGAACGCGGAAAATACACCGCTTCTGCCCCGACCCTGATGTTTCTCTTTTCCATGCTGGACGCGGATGCGCAGAGCGATCTGGTCCGGCAGTTTATGGACCGTGTTCAGGCACTGGAGGGGACGGATGCAGCATGAATGCCGTAACGGACATCGTCGAAGTCTATGATCTGTTATACCGCCTCGGTTTCTCCGCGACCAACACCGCTTTCTTCCATCTCTCCTACGCGGTCTATCTCGCCGCGCTCAACCCGCACTGGCTGGTGAAGCCATCGCAGTGGCTTTATCCGGAAGTGGCAGACCAGTACAACGCAAACCCGCTCCAGGTCGTCCGAAGCATCGATGGCTTCGCCTGCGCTTCCTGGCATAAAAACGCCGTCCTCCTGCGCAGCCTTACTTCCCGCCCGCTGACCGCCGCCCCCACGTCCACCCAATTCCTGCGGATCCTCGTGCACTACATCCGGAGAAGATCGTAAACGACACCTGACAGCGAAGATCCCGGCGGACAACAGAGGATGTAACTTTGCATTTTTCTCAAAACACGGTTCGTTTCCTGCTATTACAGTCTATCATAAATAAAAACCGACAAGTTTCAAAGAAACTTGTCGGTTTTTGTGTTTTCACTACACTATAGATGAACCCCTGTCTTACCGCCGTGGATTCAATCAGCAGGAAAATCAGGCACGCTTCTGCAAAAATGTTTTCTCTGCCATGTGGATCACGAAGTCACGTTCGTCCGAGTCAGCCTTTGCAAAATCGATCTGATACCGCTGGCAAGTCTTGCGGAAGTGGACAACGTAGGCCAAATCCTCTTTCGTCGGAGGCGCAACATAGCCGTTCGGTGCAGCAAGCGCGTCCAGCTCCAGATATTTTTCGTTCTGCATCTGTCAGTTCTCCTTAAAATGCATCAGATGTTTTGAAGCATCTCATTAACTTCGTCATCTGAAGCGATTCGACCATCGACATATTTTTTTACTTTTCCTTGCACATATTCGTCAAAGTCTCTTGCATTTCCACCATCAATTATTACCGTCTGCCCACCAGCTTCATTATCCTCCACATGGATACTTGCCCGCGGAATATTATCAACTTTCTCCTCCAGCTGCTGTAGTTTTTCTTCTGTCATTTTCTTCTGTGCTGCGATCTCACGACCAATCGTCTCTTGTGCTGATTGAAATTTCTGCACACTCTGCAAAAGTTCTGCATTAAAATTTTCAAGGACGCTAACGCTGTCACCCCGCACCCATCCAATAGCGGGAAAATCCTTAATGCAGTGGTGACTCGACGTTACAATATTGGCTTTCAGTGTTCCATTATCAGAATGGAACTTCACCAGTCTCCCGTTGCAGACTTTTTCCCTGAATCTCTTGAATTTTTCACGCAGGTCATCCGTTGTCTCACAGAATTTATTTGGCAAGTCTTCAGGCATGTCATAAACAAAGCTCATGATGGGTATTTTTTGTGCTACGGCATAATCGTATTCTTTTTCTGTGAATCCAATACCGTCTGTGTCCAGAGAGCCGTACTTTCCACCTAATATTAAGATATAGTAATCACAATTATCAAGCATCTTCTTGATATATTCCATTTGGCTCATTTCACTTGCTGGAAATTGTTCCATTCCAACGGGGATGCAGTCATTGTCCAACAAGCATTGTGTGGCGGCTGCCCGTGCCTCTATTAAATCCACATATGTAGAACTAATAAACACCTGATATTTCTTTTGCATATATACCGCCTCACTTCAAAGATTCATATTGTCTTTAACATCGCGCGTAGAGTAGCCACTGATTTCTCGCCAAGATTAGTTGAATCGGAACACGCCAAAACAATCCAGTTGCCTTGTGTTGAAAGATAAAGCGGATTCTTTTCCAGAAAGTACATATCATCTTTGTACTCCACCGCTTGCTATCATCAGTAATCTTTTTCTCAGTATAACAGGTATTTGTTTTCTCGTCGAGTGTTTTTTCCGGATGTGCTGCAGATGCCAGTTTTTCCATCAAGCCCGTCTTTGACCATTGCTGTACCCGCGCCTGCTCCAGATACCATTTGCGCACATCTCTTGTCAGCTCCGCTTCCATGATGACCACGTTCAGCGTCCAGCCGATTTTCATTGCCAGCCGGAGGAGCGTTTGGTCATTTTCATAAGTCCGATAAAAATCGCGCATCCGGCGCACGTTGCGTGGAGAAAAGCCTGCGCGGTCATGGAAATTTGTCTGCATAAACTCTGCGGCTGCAACCGCCGCACCCTTCTCCGGGCGCTGACTGATGGTCTTGCCGATGGCATAGATTTCGTCCATCTGCGGAAGATTCTGCGTAAGAATTGCGGTCAATTCCCGATACATCGTGCCGTAATCCACAGGTTTTCTGACGTTCATGGTTTCTCCTTTCCGCGCTGGCGCGCATCGTATATTTCGTCGTTCTGCGAATAGCCTGCTACAATATTTTGTGGTATGATTGCCCCGTTCGTTTGATTCTTGCAAGGGAGGAGCAATCATGCAGTACACCGATAACGAAGCCGCCCTGATCGGCGGCCTGATCTCAACCTATTTCTTTCAGCCTGCCGTGTCCGCATCCTTGAAAGACGCCTATAGCCGCGTTTTGGAGCATCTGCATCAGAATGCGCTCACTTCTTCTGATTTGCAACAGATCCGAAAGGCTGTGAATTTTCTGATGCCCATGTGTCAGGCGAACCGGCAGATCCAGCGGGAGCTTATGGGTGTCAATATGAAAACGACGGCACTACTGAATGCATCACGCTGACAATCTCAACTATTGGCAGGGCAAAGAAAAACACGGTGCTGTGACCGTGCTTTTCTTTAACCCGCAGATTTTATAAATCGGCATCCTTGCCTTTCTGCTGCTGCAGATAAAAAATTGCTTTCTGCGTCTCAATCTCTGCACGAAGTTCTTCCTCCGTCGGCAGATAGAGTTTGTATTTTGTCGCAAATAACTGCTCATTGCCATTCAGAATTGAATACCTTGCGATGTCTGCATCAGTATCCGAACAGAGTACAATGCCAATCGTCGGATTATCGCCCTCGCTGCGTTTCAGCTCATCATACATACGGATGTACATATCCATCTGACCAACATCCTGATGCGTGATCTTTTCGGTTTTCAGGTCAATCAGAACAAAACACTTCAGAATGTAATTATAGAAGACCAGATCGATGTAATAATCCTGTTTCTCGGTGCGAATGTGCTGTTGCCGTGCAACGAAAGCGTAACCCTTACCGAGTTCCATCAAAAATTTCTGTAAGTTAGAGATAATGCTGGTTTCCAAATCTGTTTCCGTAAAGGTCGCATCACCAGACAATCCGAGAAATTCAGCCACAACAGGGTTCTTAATAAATTCCAGCTTCCGTTCCGCATATGCGAACGTTTTAGCCCTCATTTCGGATTCTACAAGTTCCGGTTTTTGTGTTTGCAGCATTCTGTAGTAATACTGAGACGAGATATTTCGCTGCAATGTCCGCACACTCCACATCTGCTCATCTGCCTCTTTCGCGTACCATTCACGCGCAGTGCTGTCCGGGACCTGCAGCAGCACCGCATAATGCGACCACGTCAGACTCGGCTGAGATTTTCCAGACGGTGTCTGGAAAATCTGCGGATAGGTTTTGTAAAACGAATAAAAGCTGTAAAGATTCGTTTTCGTAAAGCCTTTTCCGTATTCTTTTGATAGTTCTTTTGACAGTCTAGCAATCACGCTTGCGCCATACTCTGCACGGTTTTCCCCGCTCAGTTCTTCCTCTGAGATACGATAACCGATCAACCAGTTGCGGCGAATCAATGTCACGTTGACCGCACGATATGCCGCATCACGAGACGAATCAATAATCCCTCGCATATCCTGCAAAATATCATCCGTTTTTTCAAATGTGACCAGACTCTGCGTCTGCTTCATAATTTCAGGATTCAGAACTTTTTCCGTTTCTCTGCTCACACTATCGCACCTCCTGCATTTCTTTATAGATGCCGTATCGTTTGAACTAATTATAGATATTATACCAGATGCAGCGGTCTTAGTCGAGATGAAAGTACCGTATGACGGTGCCTTTCTCTGCCCTGTTTTATAAGATTCTTACCATCTGCTCATAGAGCAGAACATACTTTTCATCAATGATCCGATCGTCGTGGTAGTGCCCGAACAGCCAGTAGTGGAATCGGCTATAGTTGCGGATTTCTTCCAAGAAGTCTGTCAGCTTATCTGGCTTGAAATTGGCATTAATCTTCTGCTGAATTGCTGTCGGTGCGCAGTGTGTGATGATGTAATCGGTCTTCCAGTCCAGTCGTTCCAACGTCTGCTGGGCTTCGGCATATTCCTTGCCGGACGGCAATTCTTCCAGCCACCACGAAATATGGTTGATGCGGAACTGTCCGCGATTGCGGCGCATGGAATCGTATCGCTCATAAAAATCTGGGCTGTCCATATCCAGAATGCCGTCTGCAATGTCGTGGCTCTGTGCGCCGCCCATTGTGAAGAACGTGCGGCCTTGCAGCTCAAACGCCTGCCCGCGCATCAGATGGATGACGTGTGGGCGGATTTTATGCACCTTTCCACTGTGCCATAGCTCCACGGGATACTCGCTCAGAGCGTCAAAATTCTCGTGATTGCCGTCTACGAACAAAACCGTAAACGGTAGAGCTTCCAGCCGGTCGAGCTGAGGATCGTCGCTCTTGTCGCCGTTCCACACAAGCCCTGCGTCGCCGCAGATGATCATGTAGTCATCCTTCGTCATCCCGGCCTGTTCCGGAAAGTATTGCGGCTGAAATCGGAGAGTGTTTCCGTGAAGGTCGCCGGTTGCATAAATCATCTTCATCGCTCCAATCGCTGTTTGATTTCCGCACCGCCCTTGATCCGCACCAGAATCTCGTCGGCGGAGAGGACGGTCACGCGCTCTACGATCTGCCGGACGGCGTTTTCGTTCCATTCTGTGATTGTCTGTGCGGTATTCTCTATAGCTTGCTCTGCCTGCTTCATGCGGGTGCAGACGCGGTCAGTGTCCATGCTGCTTTGCAGAATAGTTTCTTTCTGCTTTTTGAGGGAGGTCTGCTCAGCAAGGATTTCCGCGAACTGCGCGTTGCAGGCTTCTTTGTCTTCCGCATCGATGGCTTCTGTCAGAAGCTGTTGGAACTGCTCATCTAACTGCGCCAGTCGGCGCTCGATGTCAGCAAAGCTCATGGTCTGCCCCTGTACAGGCAGCAGCTCCAGAGAGACTGCGTTTTTGATACGGTCGAGCAGTACAGGTTTATCACTCATAGCAGCGTTGATCGCTGACAGGATCGCGTTTTGCAGCGGTTCTTCCTTGATTGTCGGGGAATCGTGGCAGTATTTTGTGCCGTAGTTCAGGCGGCTGGTGCAGCGCCAGACGGGATATTTTCGTCCGAGAGAGGTCCATGTGCATCGGCGGTAGAGTGTTCCGCATTCGCCGCACACGAGCCTGTCCGATAAGGCGTATTTGCTTGTATAACAGGATCGACCAGTTACGGCCGTTTTGGACGGGCTGCGCAGGGCGCTCCGACGTGCCATTTCTGCTTTCACTGCATTGTACTGCTCCCGGCTGACGATGGCTTCATGGTGGTCAGGCATATAGTACTGCGTCATCTGGCCGACATTTTTGATGATCTTCTTGCTGATCACATCTGTCCGGAATGTTTTCTGGAGCAGCACATCTCCACAGTATTTTTCATTCGTCAGGATGCTCTTGATGGATGTCGCTGTCCATTTGGATTCTCCGAGAACCGTTTTGATCTGATTTTCTTCCAGCCAGTCTTGCAGATTTCGCAGGCTGGCACCGCTCTCATATCGCTTGTAGAGTTCGCGCACGATTTCTGCCTGTTCTGGTATGACGCGGAATTTGCCATCTGCATCTTTTTCGTATCCATAGAGCCGGTAGCAAGGGATTTTCAGTGTTCCGACCTTTGCGTGCATCTGCTTGCCGCGCCGGATGTTGCCGGAAATGGACTCGCTCTCGGACTGCGCCATTGCGCCGTACATGGTGATCATGAATTCGCTGTCCGCTGGAAGCGAGTTGATATTCTCCTTTTCGAAGAGAACCCCGATGCCAAGCTGCCGGAGGATGCGCGTATAGTTGATGCAGTCGAGCGTGTTTCTGGCAAACCGCTGAATGGACTTTGTCAGAATGAGGTCGATCTTTTTCTGCTTGCATTGACGGATCATGCGGAGGAATTCTGTACGCTTTTTCGTGGACGTGCCGGTGATCCCCTCATCCGCAAAAATGCCAGCCATTGTCCACTCTTTGTTTGACATGATCTTGTCGGTATAGTATTCGCACTGGGCTTCGTAGCTGCTGGCTTGTTCTTCCTCTTTCGTAGATACACGGCAGTACGCTGCGACGCGAAGCTGCTTTGTGACCGCAGCCGTTTGCTGCAGCTCTGGCTTGGGTGGAATGATAATGACGCGCGGCTTTTCGTCTGTCATGCAAGATCTTCCTTTCCAATGATCTGTCCGTTTTTAAGTTGCAACCGCACCGCCTGGCGCGTCACCAGCACAGCGAAGACGGTGCTTTGCAACAGCTCCGCATTGAGTTCTGCCGTGCATTCAAAGGCTGCGAACAGCCGCCGCAGGCGCTCGGTTTCGTATTCCTCGTTGCCAATGGCATCATATTGTTCCTGTGCCAGCTTGCAGATCAGGCTTCTGGCAGCATCTTCGTCGAGCGGTTGGGTGTTTAGAACGTCATCCAGTTCGGCTTGCGTATTTGTATATGTCGGTTTGGATGTTCGCTCCGGCTGCGTGATGCGCTCTGGCTGCTCTGCCAGCCTGCCGAGCAGGTGCATGACCTGCTGTTCCACCTCCGGTGTGGGCGGCTTGGAGCAGACACGCCTGAGTGCTTTCTGTGCAGGTGTCCGCTCCGGCAGGCGCTGCTTGGTCTGACGCTTTTCTGCGGCTGCTTCAAATAATTTTATGTCAACTAATCTTGGATAGCTGTCTGCCCCAGTGTACTTGGTGTTTTCCAAGATTCGTGCGATCATGTTCTTGTTCCAGCTCTTGCCCTCGTCATAGACGGGGCCGGTCTTTCTCATCTGTTCTGCGATTTCCTTCAGCGACGCGCCGAGCATATATTGCAGGAAAATATCCTGCACGGCTTTGGCCTCTGGCTCGTTCCGGACGATCTCGCCCATGCGCATCTGATAGCCGAACGGCAGCTTCCGATTTCCCATCAGCGTCTTGTCCTTTCGATTTTCTCCAGCAGTTCCAAGCCATTTTTCAGCCGAAACCGCAGGCACTCATTGCTGTCCACAATGATCTTTTCCACAAGCGCATCGAACAGCTCCGCATCAAAGCCGTCGAGAAAATCCGGCCCGTCCTCCAGCGCGTCCATGAGATCGCGGGTGCGGTCTGCCAGATCGTCGCTGTCGGTGTCGAGAAGCCTTGCTTTTTCCTGTTTCAGCCTGCGGAGCTGTTCGCTGAGTTTGTTGTTGGAAGATATAAAAGTATCAGGATCAACGCCGCCCGCCTGTTGAAGCTGGGTTAGGAATTGAACCTGACTGAGTATGTCGGATATTTTCTTGTTGAGAGAGATAACATCCTCGCTCCAGAGCATTCGGCTATAGCGGATCTTTTGGAGATTCGAGAGCATTTGCGTGAAAATGGGTTCGCCGTGGTGTTTGAGTTTGTAGTACAGGCGGCAGAAAGCATTGTGGATAGCCGCTTCTTCAATCGGGAAAGTGGGGCAATCGTCTTTGCTATTATTATGAACTCTACACATCCATTTTGTTTCGCCGCTGCGCAATTTTCGTTGAAAGGGGACATTGCAGTTTGCGCACATTATTCTTTTTTTCAAGATATTCGGCTGATAATCATCGTTATATTTCGCACCCAGTTTGCGCTTCTCGCGTAAGCGCTGTACTGCAGAATATGTATCTCTATCAATGATTGGCGTATGTGTGTGTTCGATATAATACTGAGTCTTGCTTCCAGTATTTTTTATTTGCCGTGTAGGAAGTGAATCTGTTGCATATATTTTTTGCCATAGAGAATCTCCTATATATCGTTCATTAGATAGGATATACAAGATTGTAGTGTTGTGCCATTTTCTTGTATTTTCAATGCCAAGCAGCGCATATGCTTGATTCATCTGTTCGGCAATGCTTTGTGCATTTAAGCCGGATAAATATGCTTGAAAAATCCACTTCACGAATTGCGCTTCACTTGGTAAAATACGAAGCTGCCCATGAAACATTTCATACCCATAAGGTACAGAGGACGAAATAAATGTTCCATCCAGCATTCGTTTTTGAACGCCCCATCGAACATTGCTTGAAATCGACTCGCTGCCTTTCTGGGCCAACGACGCCATGATCGCCGTGACCATCTCGCTGGACACCTTGCTTGTGTCGATACCTTGTTCCTCGAACTGAACGCTGACGCCAAGCTCTTTGAGTTCCCGAACGGCTGCAAGGCAGTCCTTTGTATTTCGGGCGAACCTGGAGATGCTCTTGACCAGAATGCGGTCGATTTTTCCTTTCCGGCAGTCCTGCATCATGCGCTGGAAATCCTCGCGTTTCTCGACCGACATGCCGGTGATGCCCTCGTCGGCATAGATATCAACCATTTCCCAATCCGGATTGCTGGAGATCAGTTCAGAATAGTATTGATTCTGCACGCGGTAGGAATTGAGCTGATCCTCGCTGGAGGAGCTGACGCGGGCATACGCTGCGACGCGCAGCTTTCGCGCTACGATCTCATCGTGCGCTGGGATTACAATGACGCGCTGCTGTTCCAGCGCAAGATTTCCGTTGGTCTGCTTCTTTGCCATGCCGTTCACCTCCCTCTGTAGCAACACACACTACTACAATATTTACAGAATAGCTATGACCAAAACGGAGAAAAATCAAGCGTAAAGTGTGAAATTTGCACCA
>ERZ779658.2501-NODE-2501-length-10764-cov-2.182277_pt1 | contig 10764 bp, 10 predicted proteins | sample MGYA00511485_ERZ779658 | MGnify/ENA primary metagenome ERZ779658 (study PRJEB29588, sample SAMEA2162182) | human gut metagenome | biome: human gut; feature: human-associated habitat; material: faeces | place: Denmark | collected 2008/2010 ... | reverse complement strand
AAACATGTACTTTAGCTATGTATGATAATAAATATGGGATATTTAAACATAGGGAGAATTCAGCTGATGATTTTGTTTTTACCACTATTGTTGGAAAGAGTAAATTTAATACAACTTTAAGTGGCTATCATCATGAAGATATTGGTTATATAATTAACAATGAAAATGTTGGAGAATTAAATTGGTGGTCGATATTTAACAATATTATTCCAGTAAAATTTTATGGTTTTGATTCTCTTGTATCTACTTCAAGTGAGTATTCAGGGGAAGAGCCAGACGATATTATATATTATGATTATGGAAATAATAGTTGGGCTCCTGATTATGGAGCATATTCTGGTTTAAAATATGGGATAAATAATTTAGAATCAATCATTGATTACACCGAAAAACAATTAGTTTCTAACAGCAGTGTTATTACGTATGAATATGTATATAATGAAAAACAAATTAATTCATATATAGAATTATTAATGAGTATTGGGTTTAGTAGAAGATACCTTGAAAATGACTTGTTTGTATATCAAGAAAAGTTTCCTATTTTAATGTATAAAAAAAGTGATATAGTGCTATCAAAAAACGGTAATTATATTACTATAAATAATTCTCCTGATTATGAAAAGGTTTTTGTTTCGACTTCTCCCGGTAAAAGTCCAGAAGATATAATAAAAGAGGCTCAAAATAATATAGATAAACTTTACTTATAATATATACTATAAATAAATATTTTTCAAGACACCTTAGAGGGTGTCTTTTTTATTGAAAAAAGAGGTGAACAAAACTGGCTACGGCAAAACAGTTAGTAGAAATCGCAGAAAAGGAAATAGGATACACTGAAAATAGCGGTGTATACAAAGAGTATGACAGTACCGGGAAAGCGTGGTGTGCATATTTTGTTTCTTGGTGCTTAAAAACAGCCGGAATCAGTGTTTATGGAACTCAAGGCGCAGCGGCGGCTTTTGCATACATGGCAGAAAATGAGGGAAAGGGTACATTTCACGGTAAAGGAAGTGGCTATTCACCAAAAATCGGGGATTTGTTTTTAAAAGATTATAACGGGGTTGATTGGGCTTCACATATAGGAATAGTAAGAACAGACGCTATAAACGGGAGTTTCCAAAGTGTAGAGGGGAATTCTAGCGATAGTGTTGCTTCCAACACACGCAATGTTTCTGATTACTGTTACGTAACGCCGCCGTTTAACGGTTTAAACAGCAGCAAGCCGTCACTGAATTTAAAAACATGGTCTGATATTGTTACAGCGGATAAATTGAACGAAATATTTAAGGGCGGACTTGCAAATCAGGGGAAATTATTCTGCGAAATATGTATAGCATATCAAGTTAACCCTGCATTTGCGGCTTCTATAGCATGCTTTGAAAGTTCTTACGGTGATTACGGACCTGCTGAAAGGAACTATAATTTCTTTGGATATATGTCAGGAAGCGGCTCTATGATATTCACAAAATTTGACAGCTTGGAGCAAGGCTTGACTAAATGTATATCTAATATATCACGAAATTATCTACATCAAGGATTAAATTTTAAACAGATACAAGAAAAATATTGTCCTGTTGGAGCAGCTAACGACCCATACGGCACCAATAATCAATGGTATGGGGGCGTATCTGCTGTATATAAGAATTTGACAGGCGGAGATGTAGCGAGCGCAGATTTGGGAAGCGGTGTTGAAAGTGACAGCGAGGGACAAGATAATCTCGCTAAAATGCGAAGCGGTAACTATTCGATTGACGGTTCGGACAGCGGCGAATGTAACAATTCAACATCTGTTCCTATAACTTCCGCACAAACTATGTCATATATAGGCGCAAGTGTTGATTTTAGAGAAAACCCTCTTAACAGCAAAAAGATGCTGAATCAGAATAACATAGAGCTATATATAGTAGGTGCAGAAGGGGCGATATATAAGCCTGTTGTAGTTGATGAAATAATATGGGAAACGGAAGCATACGGAAGCCCGGCACAATTAGCATTTACGGTAATCAAAGATGAATACGTATCATTTGAGGAGGGAGACCAGGTTATATTTAAGTATCGGGGTGCACCTGTATTTTATGGATTCATATTCCAAAAACAACGGACTAAGCAACATCACATAAAAGTAACTGCTTATGACCAAACGAGATATTTTAAGAATAGTGACTGTTTTGTGTTTGAGGGCTGTACAGCTACAGAAATAATAAAATCTATTTGTAATGATTATAAAATAGCATATGGTCAGCTTGAGGACACAGGCGTTAAATTACCCCTTACAGTTTGTGATAATATTCAGGTTTTTCAAATAATTGAGGACGCATTAGATTATACGGTAGCCCATGGCGGCTATCGTTTTTTATTATGGGATAATTTTGGCTCGCTGGTTCTGGCTCCTAAATTCTGGTATAAGAAAAATTATGTTGTGTGTGACTTTACAGCACAAGATTTTGATTATACAACAACTATAGACGAGGGCACTTACACAAGGGTTAAATTATATTACGATAATGAGCAAACGGGAGTAAGAGAAGTATACATCAGAGATAAGTCTGCTGAATATCCAAAATATGGAGTGTTGCAATATTGTGATACTCTTGACGAGGGAGAGGACGGAGCCAAAAAAGCTGATGAGATTATAAAAATAACAACAAATAAAATAAGAAAACTTGATATAAAAGGCGCGTTAGGTGATGTAACAGTAAGGGGGGGAACACAGGTATATATTGAATTTAATTTAGGTGATGTAATTCAAAAAAAGTGGATGGAGTGTTTTAGCGTTAAACATACTTTTAAAAACGGTGAGCATTTTATGGATTTACATTTGGTTGGAGGACAGTTTATATGATTGATATGACAGAATTTACACGGGCGGTAAAGCGTGTTGCAGTACAAGCGGTTAAGGAAACCGTTCCGGCTAATGCTGTATTTGGAACGGTTGTATCCACTGAACCGTTGCAGATTGATGTAGGATACGAAAAACCAATTTATGGGGAACTATTGATATTACCATCAAGTTTTAGAAAAAATACTTATACTACGACCAGCGGGGGAAACCCGTCTCATACACACACGATTGAAATTGATAATAGCTTAAAAATGGGGGATAAGGTAGCGTTACTTAAAATGCAAGGCGGACAAAGACATATTGTATTGGGGGTGGTCTAATGCTACCCGTTATTTCTATCCCAAGAGAAAAGATAGTTGATACTAAAGTCGTTATATATCCCTCAATGACATATGGTATAGACTTAAAGAACAAGTGTATTATTGGGACAATTGACGGTGTGGAAGCATTGAAGCAGTCTATATATTTAATTCTTGCGACACAAAGGTACCGTTATCCAATATATAATTGGGATTATGGCACCGATATAGACCCTTTGTACGGTATGAGAAAAGACTTTGTTATACCTGAGCTTCAAAACCGTATACATGAAGCATTGTTGCAAGATGACAGAATAACTGATGTTAATACCTTCAAAATAAATCATATAGGCAGCGGTAAATATGAAGTAAGTTTTTTGGTGCAAAGCAAAATAACTGATACTCTCGAAATAAATGAGGTGATAGAAATATGATTACAAGCGAATATAATTTTGGAGAGATTACAAACCGAATGCTTCAAAGGGTGTCAAGCAATGTTGATAAAAGGCAAGGGTCAATAATTTATGACGCTGTTTCTCCTGTGGGGCTGGAACTTGCCAAAACATACCTTATGCTGCAAGCCATAGAAAAAGAAGCATTTCCAGATACCGCAAGCATTGAATACCTAAAAAGACACGCAATGTTAAAGAACTTAACACTTAATGCGGCTACGTATGCTATCGTTAGGGGAGAATTTAACAAGAAAATATCAGAGGGAACAAGATTTAGTCTGCAAAACAGCGAGTTAAATTATATTGTTATGTCAGAAAGTCCAAAGTGGGACGGTGATAATCCACGGCTATACTATTATTTGATGATGTGTGAAACAACCGGAAGCATTGGCAATAAAACAGGAGACTTAATACCTATAAACGATATTGAAGGTCTTGCTAATGCAAAGATTGTAGGAGTTGCAACATACGGTACTGACACAGAAGAAACCGAAAAATTTCGTTCACGGTATTTTGATACTGTTTTAAATCCGTCATTCGGCGGTAACCGTGCAGATTATAAAAGGTTTATAAAGTCAATTAACGGTGTAGGAGACTGTAGATTGATAAGGACGCCAAACGGCGGCGGTACTGTTGGTATTATTATCTGTGATAACGAATATAGAGAACCGCCTCAAGATTTAGTTGACAGCGTTCAGACATTAATTGACCCGGTTATAAACAGCGGTGACGGTGTGGGAATGGCTCCTATAGGACATAGGGCAACTGTATCAGCGGTTGGAACAATGGGGATTGAGGTTATTGCTGATATAGAGTATCAAGACGGTTTTACATGGAGCGATATTGCAGACGGTTTTCAAAATTCGGTTTCAGAATATTTTGATGAGTTAAATGAATCATGGGGGGATTTAGACCCTGATAACATTGTTGTTAGGATAACACAGTTAGAACAAAAAATATTAGGTCTCAATGGGGTTTTGGACGTTAGAAACATAAAGATATACCCTTACGGTGAAGCGGTAACAACGAGCAATTTTATTGTTTCTGACAGTAAAATTATTAGCAACTGTTCTACAGGTTGGGAACCGTTATCATTAATTCAAGGTATATCAGCAGAGGCTACACATTCTCCGTCAGGCAGTGGGAATGCTGTTGAATTCTGTTATAGTCCTGGAGTGAAAGGAAATGGTTGGTCTTATGATATAGTCAGACTTTTAGATACTAAACCGTCAGACTTTTCGACCGCAACAGGTTATTTAAATGTTTCTTTTGACCTTTTTCAATCGAATGATAATAGGGGAATGGGTAACTTTTTTATTGATTTAAGCGGAAATAAAACAATTAAATCAAGTGACGGAGGAAATTCATATACATATGGAAGATTAAGCGGATATGAACAAAACGAAACAGAAATTAAAATAATAGGTGGAAATTCTAAATCAAGTGATGGAGCAGACAAAGTATATACAGGCAATGATAAAGTTTTAGGTGAGTGGGTTAATGTTACTTTTAAAATTGATTTTTCTACACGTCAAAATTTTACATGCGTATACAATGGGACTGAACATACGGTTACAGGGTTCCCGGCAACTGTTGACCCGTCTACACTGTATCTTAATATACAGCTTACCGACAATTTACAACATACCAATGCCATAAAAACATATGTAAAAAATGTGTCAGCGGTATATATAACGGAGTAATAAAATATGGAAAAAATAAATACACTTAAAAATTTGCCTGAGCTTTTGCAGGATATAACGGAGTTCGTAGAATTATGTAAAACTTATGATGTAGAATTTGAACTTATTGAATCCGAAACCGAAAAATTGACAAACAACTTTTTTTTCGATACTCTTGATGAACAGGGGTGTAGGCGTTGGGAGGATATGCTCAATATTTCTCGGCGTGAGACAGACGCGCTGGACGATAGAAGATTCAGAATAAAATCAATATATTTAGGTGACACACCATACACCGAAAGAACGTTGCTGGAAAAGCTTGAAATGCTTGTCGGAACGGGCAACGTTACGGTTGATATAGACGTGGAAAATAGTAAGGTTGCGGTTAGATTATCTTTAAGCCGAAAAAACAAAATTGCAGAAGTCGAAAAAATGATAGATAGAATGGTACCGCTAAATATGGTTATAGACAGTGACTTGTTATATAATACACACGAAAGATTAGGTGTACATACACACGAATATTTAAGCAAATTTACACATCAAGGATTAAAAGAAAACGTGCTGGGAGGTTAATAATGGCTACAACAACAAAAGTATATGGATTAAAAAAACCATCACTGACAGACATTTATAACATTATGGATTTTAATAATAATTTTGACAAAATTGACGATGTCTTGAACACAAAAACAGAAATTGAAGATATAGGAACATTAAACGGGACTGAAAGCGTATTTAATACACAAACAAGCCCGGGTTTTTATAAAGGAATATGGAATAATCCGTCTATGAAGCAAAAGGGAGATTTTACGCTTTTTGTTTTTGATGTATCGTCTGTTAATACGGCAGAAGATACAAAGGAAACAGCAGTAATGCAAGTTTTATTTCATGAAAATCAAGTCTCGGTCCGTTTGGGTGTGTTAGGTGTTCCGGCGAATTGGGGTAATTTCTCTCCGATAGCAACAATGTCTAATATATCAAACATAGAACAAAAGATAGGCAATTTATCAAATCTTACTACAACGGCTAAAGAAAACATTGTTGCAGTGATAAATGAGTTGATAACGTCAATATCAAAAAAAGCGGATAAAGTTACAAATAACGGATTTGTAGCCGGAGGAGCGGAAGCCGGAAAAGTCGGCAGTATATCAATTGGAAGCGGTATAAGCTCCACCGGAGAATATGGAATAGCAATTGGCGCAGGAGCAGAAGGGGCAAATGATAGTGTGTCAATAGGTCATGGGTCAATTGCTTCTGGGATTGATTCCGTGGCAATAGGAGATGTAGCGGAAAGTTTGGCTCAAAATGCTGTACAAATTGGAAACGGTAGTAACAGCGAAAGTGAAAGTCTGCAATTCAGGCGGTATAAGATAGTTAGATATGACACTACAGACGATAGATATTATCTTAAAGATGTGGGTCATCTGGGGAGGTTATATACAACTAATCAATCAAGCATTGTAGATGCCATCAATGAATTAGAAAATGAAGCGGAAAATAACACAGCTGAATTACTATCCAAAATAACAGAACAAAATAATAGCTTGATTATGCTTATACAAATGCTTGCTAATACTGGGATTAACATAGTACCATTGCTTGAAATGCTGGGCAACACTATTACCGTTATTCCTGATACTGTAACTCAGACGTATCAATACTCTGACAATAATAATCCTGATAATAAATTAAAAGGAATTGTTTATGCACCAAATCTTGAAACAGTTGAATCACGTTCGATAGACGATAATTCAGGCATGACAACAATAATCATGCCAAAAGTCAAGACAATTAAAAGTCAAGGCTTTTGGGCAAGTCATAATCTTAAAACAGTGTTTATCCCAAACGGTTGTACATCGCTTGCCGCCAATGCTTTTTCTGTGTGTGGAAATTTAACTAACATATATATTGATAATGTCGAAGGTACATTTGGAGATATAGCAGCAGATTCAAGTTTGCCTAATTTAAAAGTTACATATTTAAAAAAGTGAGGTGTCTAAAATGGAATACAGACTAATAAATGGTATTTGCCATATATGCAAATATAAAACGGTTGTAACAAATGAGAATGGTACAAAACTTGAATTTTATCATTTGGACGAGGTTGAAACTAATCAGTCATTGGAACTACATCAGCAACTCAGCGACTTGCCAGCTGAGATTGTTCCTCTTGATGTATCAGACTGTATTTGGCTTGACGGTAAAGAGTTCTCGTTTGATACAGAAATTATTCAGGCTTATGAAATGGGGGAAACAGAATATATAAAATATCTTTTGGAAAAATCCCGTCTTAACAATGCAAATCTGCTTAATGAAATTAAAACATTGGGTCAGGCTCAGACTGATTTAGAGTTAGAATTAATCGAACAGGGACAATACATAACAGACCTCGAATTACAACTTTTGGGAGGGGGTGAAAGCAATGTATGAAAAGATTAAAAACAGATACGAAAAAGGATATGTAACCAATAGTCAGCTTATGCGTTATATATCACTCGGAGTATTGACGGAAAAGCAGGCAGAAAAAATTAAGGCGTTGGAGAATGAATAATTATGATAATTGATTATAAAGTTGATTCGCAAATTTTACGCAGAACCAGCAGAAATTTAATAGTGGCGGACAGCATAAAATATTTGGCTGTCCGTTTTAATTTTTCTGATGAATGGAAAGGCACTAAAAAGACAGTTGTTTTTTTATATGATGGATATAGCTATAATGTTCTTTTGGATGAAAACGAAATAGCGATTGTGCCGCATGAAGTTATAAAAAGTCCTGGATTTAATTTATCTGCATATGGCACGAATAACGGAATGCGAATAACAACTAACACATGCAAAGTATCTGTTATAAAGAGTGGATATTGTGAGGGAGAAACACCACCTGAACCAACACAAAACGTATATGAGCAAATATTAGATAGATTAGATAATAGCGGTGGAGGAACAGAAAAAAACGGAAAATCAGCTTATGAAATAGCCGTAGAGAATGGATTTAACGGAACTGAAAGTGAATGGTTAGAAAGCCTAAAAGGTCAGCCGGGCAAAGACGGAATAAACGGAGCAGACGGCAAAGACGGAGCAGATATAACAGCTATAAATGATTCCGAAACCTCATCAGAGACCACGTGGAGCAGTGCGAAAATCACTACTGCTGATACGGAGCTACAGACACAAATTAATAATACATATAATCATCACCTGAACGATAGTAACAATATTGGCAATGAGGTATACGACGGAGCGGTTCTTACTATAGTTGATGATGACGGGTCCATTGAATTCTTAAATAATTTTGTGCCGATATATAAAGATAAGGGTGTTAGGTGCAGTTTTGCAGTCGTAGCTTGCAGAGCAGAAACACCAACAGGTACAACAACAAGCGGTGACCCTTACAAGGCTTTAAGCTGGACACAAATAAAAGAACTTGTGCACGATGGCTTCGACATGCAAAGTCACACATACAGTCATGATGTGAAAGTGTTTCGGACAGGCGAAAACTTAAACGAGGAACAACTTGAACATCAATTTGGTGACGCTGATAGATTATTTAGACAAAACGGACTTGATTATAACTGTATGGTGTATCCATGGGGTACGGCTCAACAAATTAAGAAAAAAGTTGCGAAGCGATATGCCAAATATGGAATGACGTTGATTAGCGGGGATACGGGACTAAATGATGAAATAAGCGAACCTATGGCAATATCAAGATTCACATTGCAAAGCGGTTCAACGAGTTTGGCAAGTGCTAAATCTCAAATTGATACAGCCATTGCCAACAAGCAATGGCTTATTTTATGCAGTCATGCAAATGCAAATCAACCTAGTGCCGACACGTTGGGAAATATTATTGATTATGCTATTAGCAAAAAAATACGCATAGAAACGTTTTCGAGAGCCGCAAGGCTCAAGGCTCCTGTGTATTATACAGGCGAGGGAGACAATATGTTTCGGGTTATGCCCAATGGTGATACTAAATGCAAGCCTGATGATGATACTGTGAGATATATCGTGCAAAGGGCTACAGTATTAGGATTATTTGAAGACACGGAAGCGAGCATATCGGCAAGTTACGGAAAAACTCAAAACATAGCAGGTGACACATTGGATAAGTCGCTTATAACAGTTATTGTGACAATGACGAGTGGTAAAACACATTCTGTAACCGATTATGCTGTAGAAGAAACGGATTTAACGTTGGCAGAGGGCGAAAATACGTATCATATAAAATATAAAGGACTTAATTGTACATTAACGGTAACAGCGATAGCGGCGGCAGAAGCAGCGGAGATTACTCAACAGCCGCAAGACGTTACAGCAGCGGTCGGTGAAACTGCAAATATGTCGATAATTGCAAAAGGCACAGACTTGACTTATAAATGGCAGTGGCTTGACGTGAGAGGTGATAACCCTGTTGGTACATGGACTAATTGTGCAGACGGCACATCAAGCACATTGCAATTTACAGTAGAGCCGTATCATAATTTACGTAAATACAGATGTATTGTAACAAGTAGTATGGGGGAAACGCTAACGTCAGATATTGCAACCTTGCATATAGGAAGCAAATACAATATGTTGATAGAGCACACCTCTGAATCAGAAGCTATCGAACGAACGTGGTATAGTATTCCCTTATCAGCAGGTGCGTATCATTTCAGAGCAACAGTGGAAAAAGCTGAATATGCTTGTACATTCCAGCTTAAGACAGCTATCAATAATGTAGATGATAAAAATGGTACGGTTATGTTTATCGCGCCAACAGGCACGTTTAACGCTTCAAGTGCAATATATACGTTTGAGGGTGATTTTACGTTATCTTCAAGCACGGAATACCTATTTTTGTACACGAAAGGAATTACTGCCGGGAAAACAATAACTATTGAATATTATAAAACTAATTAGGAGGGCAGAACATGGACGAAAACGAAGCGGCAATCAGAGAGCGGCTGACGACGGTTGAATCCTCCGTCAAGTCTGCTCATCATAGGATAGACAACATTGAAGAGCTGACCCAATCGGTGAAATCTTTAGCTGTTGAAACTAAATATCTCAAAGAAGATATTTCTGATGTTAAAGAAAAAATAGACGTTATAGCCGGACGACCTTCACAGATTCTCACGGTTATTATAACAGCACTAATAACGGCGACTGTAAGCGGATTTGTAGGATTCGCAATCACAAATTTATTAAAATAAGGAGGCAAAAAAGCATGAAGAATAACATAACGGCAGGAACAATAGCAAGAACCATAGTATTAATATTAGCACTAGCAAATCAGGTATTGGCTATGTGCGGTAAGCAGGTGCTAAATATAGCGGACGATGATATATATCAGGTTATAAGCCTATTATTTACAATTGGTGCGGCAGTATGGGGCTGGTGGAAGAATAACAGTTTTACTCAGGAGGCTATAAAGGCGGATGAGGTAATGACAGAGCTTAAAGAAAACGAAAATTAGCGGTTGACAAATTGAATACATAAGT
>ERZ779658.2491-NODE-2491-length-10807-cov-1.820964_pt1 | contig 10807 bp, 8 predicted proteins | sample MGYA00511485_ERZ779658 | MGnify/ENA primary metagenome ERZ779658 (study PRJEB29588, sample SAMEA2162182) | human gut metagenome | biome: human gut; feature: human-associated habitat; material: faeces | place: Denmark | collected 2008/2010 ... | reverse complement strand
CAGAATATCCGACCTTGCAAGCTTTTTTCGCATTTTCTAAGGAAGAATACGCCCCCAGCTGCGACTTCGCATCTGCCCAAGACTTTCTCACACGGTAAAGCTGCTTTGTAGAAGGTGCAGAAATAGTGGGAGTTCCAGCATTCAAATAAGACTGTACCTTTTTCTTGAACTCCGCCCAATGAGGCAAGATGTACGCAGGACACATCTTGTACCGATTGTACATGGTGTTCAACTGGTCAACCGTTCCGTTTCGTCCGTCACGAACATTGAGCCAGTGGGTATGCGTGTAGAGATGGTTGATGTCCAATCCATACTGTTTTAATAACGCTGCGGCAAGTTTCGCACAGTTGTCTTCCGACTTCTTATCCGTAGAATTATACGCAGAGGACATAATGCACTCAATGGCAATGGTTCTTCTGTTGCCGTTTCCAGAGCCATCAGCAGCGTGCCAGCCGCTCAGGCTGTGGGGCAGATTCTGCCATGCACACACGTTATCCACATAGTAATGAACTCGCACATCCTTCATGTTGTTATTGACCGTTGCTCTCGTGTACTGTTCCGCAGGGGTCGTGCCGCTTGCTACGGTGATCCAGTCTGTGTTGTGAACTGTTACACCGATAACTTTGCCCTCCATGGAAACAGAGGGCATATCAATGTGGTTGGGATTGTGTTTGGTGAGTAAATACTCGTTGATTTTTACTCCGTTCAGAGTCGTTGTTGCATCTGGTCTTAAAATAGCCATATTACTTGTCCTCCTTGTCGGTGGTTTCTTCGGTTCTGCCGATTTTCGTTTGCAGAACATCAATTGCTTTTTGGATTGCAGGCGGATACGGGATTCCCATTAAACTTGTATTTTCCACGATGGAAAGCAGTTCGTTCAGGCAAAAGCTGATGCAGACTGCACCCCGGATGTAGTTGGTATTCAGCAGAATATCCATCCGAACTGCAACGACGATCAGCATTAAAGTGCAGACCTTTTTCGCCAGACCGAACCAGCCGGCTTTGGAAGAAAGTCCGCCGCTTTCTGTGTGTTTGGATTTTTTCATCATGGCGGTGATGATGCCGGTGAAAAAGTCGATTGCCATAAAGACGACTAGTGTCACCAGAGCAGAGTCCCAGCCGCCAAAAATGGCAGTAAAAAAGCCGCCGGCCAAGCCGACAGCTACACAAATGGTATCTTTCATTTTCAACCCTCCAGTACTTTCAGGAATCGGATTTTCGGGTGGGAATTGTTGCTTCTGCCCACCCAGGCAAGGTAATATTCGCCGTCAGAAATGCCGGTGCATTCTGTGATGGTGGTGATAAAGGTATCCGACTGCAGCCATTGGAAATCCAGAGAAACCGCACGATTTGCATCGATCTCTGTGTTCACATACACACCAATAGGAATGTCAATCTTCTGCGGTTTCTGCACCAGATACAAACTTCCGGCTTCGCTGGAACCCGACTGATAGGACATCACGATTTCCGCATTTTTCGTCAGAGACAGAGGCTTTGCACAAACGGTCAAGACCGACTTATCCCAGTTAAAACACGTTTGCGAGTAGGACAACATGAAATCATTTTCTGCACTGCAAAACTGCGGATAAGCAGTCAGGAAATCCGCCATTGTCTGATACCTGCCGTCCAGAATCATACTGAGATTTGGTGCATAGGTCGAAACGGCATCCTGTCCGGACTGAAACAGGACGGTGTAATTTCTGCCGCTTGTCAGGTTATCGATTTGCTTTTGCAGGCTCTCCAAAGTACGTTCTGTCTTTTCCGAATAGACTGTAACCTTTGTACTAAGCCCATTGATTTGTGTGCCGAAACCATCCCATTGTGCGATTTTTGCAGCAGTGATCTGATCCAATGCAGATTGATTTTCGTGGGTATGTGCCTTTTCATTCAGTGCTGCAATGGCTTCCCGGAATGTTTGGATATTGTAAGTTGTATCATCCTCGAATTCCTGAAGAGCACGCAGCAAGGAAAGTTCATTTGCCGTCAAATCATCTAAAACATCCAGATTTTTATGAACGTGTGCCTGCTGTAAAAGCGGCTGAACCGCAGCTTGAATCAGTGCTTTTACAGCGTCGGTATCCGGATAATTTGTCAAATCCGGAGAAACGCCATCCTTTCCGTCACGCCCATCTCTACCATCTTTCCCCGGTAAGCCATCTTTCCCATTTGTGCCGTCCTTACCGGGCAAACCATCTGCACCATTTTTTCCGTCCTTTCCCGGTAGTCCGTCCTTACCATCAATACCGTCCCTGCCTTTCAAACTTTCCAGCCATTCTGCAACTGTTCCCACAAAACCATTTTCTATGGCAATTTCATAAGCAGAACGACCGTCCTTTCCGTTTGCCCCGGTTTGCATCTCGGAAAGCTTTTTCAAAAGCTGCGTATACAGATCCGGCGTCGGCGGAATTGGCGTATCCCCATCTGCAACAAAACCAGACGGTCGAATGTGAAGAGTTACCGGCACCGTTGTCGCACGCAGTGTAGTATCGCTTTCCGCATCGTAGCCAAACAAACTCATCTTCACCGCACCGGGATGCAGTTCGGCAGGCAGCAAGCAGGTTGTTCCGTCTATGCCAAGCACCAAGTTGTATGTTTCTTCGTACTGCGTGAACTGCACCACTTTGTGCAGCGTTTTCCAAACCCCATCAAACACGAACTTCACCGAAACAAATGCGATCTGGTCAGAAGCAATGACCTCTCGCTCCAGCACTTCGATTTTTTGCTGTTTCACTAAGAATTTCATCATCCGTTTTTCACCTCGTTCCACACATTATTTTCAGAATCATATTCCAAATAGCCGTCTACACACTGGATCTTTTTCAGATAATTGTTGTAGGAATGTTCTCCGGAGGACATCCAGTTGACCGGTTTGGTGATGGCGTTCCACTGAGCGATCGTTCCTTCATATGTGATGGCTGTTAGACTTTCACAGTATGTCAGCATATTTTCCCCAAAGGTTCTGCAATTCGCAGAAATGGTAAGGCTGGACAATGCTGTACATCTTGTAAACGCAAAAGCACCAATGGAATCACACGCAACACGAGCAGTCTTCAGCTTTGCACAGCCGCTAAAAGCATACTTTCCCCACGTTTTCACGCTGGCAGGCACAGTGACTTCTGCAATGGCGGTGTGATAAAAGGCATATGACTGAATCGCAGTAACTGCCTGCGGAATGGTAACAGAAGTCAGACCGGCTGTATAGCCGATTACAGCATCTTCCTGTGCAAAAGCGGAATCACCCATGCTGGTCAGTGTAGCTGGAAGAGATACCGTTTCTGCATTGGAACAATGATAAAACAAACGGTCACCCAGACGAGTAATGCCATTGCTGAGCACAATTTCTTTGATCTGGTCGTTTTGATAGAATACAGAATCGTGAGAAGTATAGTCGTATGTTGCACCCGTGCCACGCAGCAGCAATTTCCCATTGTCGTAGAGAACATAGTAGATGTTTTCCCCGCACTGTCCGGTCGATAGGATTTCGCCTGCGGTCAAATCATCTACCTTGTTTTGCAGTTCCGAAATCTGGCTGTTCATCGCATCCAGCCGCTTTTGCAGTTCGTCCAGCGTGGCATTCGTCTTTGCCATTTCGGCAAGCATCTCCGTCACTCTGCACTTGCCAAGAATACACTTGCAGTAACCGCATTTGCTCTCGTCTGCACGGCAGTCTGTCAGGTCAGAATCCAGAATAGCTGTCGTTCCAGCACGCAGTCTTACAACTGCTAAAGTCAGATAAGTCGTCACATTGTTGTTGGTAAAGGTGGGAATGTTTGGACTGGTGGCTGCTGTACCTGCCAGAACACGAATCCCACAGGTACGAGTGGACAAATCACAAAACAGTCCAATGACTACATAGCGATTCAACGATTCATCTACATAGGAAGAAAGGTCGATGGTATGCAGGGTATCACTGATAAAGTAGTGTCCATCGATCCACGCCTTGCCCGTGCCGAATGTAACGGATAAATTTTTGACTGTTGGTGCAAAGCACTGCCGGTATGTATCCAGAATCCCATTGCAAATCAGGCTGGACAGATATGCGGTGAAATCCTCTGCGGTATACACCCGGTCAAGGTTTTGTGCGTTAAAAAATCCATAGGAAAATGCCATATGCTCACTCCATCTCCTTAAATGTCGGGGTCAGACTTCTGCCGTTCTGGTCGAAACTCTCCACCATGCCGATCAGCTGGATTCGAGGCTGAATCAAGCCAAAGCGTTTTTGTTCCATGGTTACATAGTCGCCCACAAAATAATCCTTGTTGTACTGATACTGGGTCGAAAAAGCAGCGATAGCGGATTCCGATGCCGTTTTTGGCTGCACCAGATGTTCCGCACTGCTGCTTTTCAAGATTTCCAGATATTCCGCATCCGTCACATCTTCTTCCTGTGTGGTGTTTCGCTCGTCCACATAGACCTCATAGCGGTCAAGATAGGTCGGCTCTGTACCGGAACAGAAGGTGGTTCGCTTTCTGGCATTTCCTTCGCCGCAGCCCAGCACATAGGCAAAGTTTTTCTGCACCGCATCGTCCGCCGCATAGGAGAATGACAGCAGGTTGTTGTACGCATCAGAGAATACGATATGAGGATTGCCGTCCTGCAACAAACTGCGGTCTGTTCCGGAAAACAGATCGCATTTCAGTGCGTTTCCATCCAGCCGCACATTTGCCGAACCGCCGATGGTTTCACAAAGGCTGTACAGCCATTCCAGAATGTTGTCATAGCTGACCTGCATTCGTGCGGTTTTCTGCCAGCAGTCACCGGAAACCGTTCCCATGGAAAAACCGGGCAGATTGCGGATTCCGGCAGAAATCACATTGCGGGACAGCACCTTGCGGACGATGTCCTCATAGCTGCCGTTTGCGGTAATGGTGGGATAGATGATTCTTCGTTCCAGCAGGCAGGCAAGAAACCGTCCGGTGACTGTCAGGTAATCGCCCTTTTCGGCGTCCGTCTCCAATTGCAGAGATTCAATGATGCCGAAGTGCTGTGCATCATCGCTCCTTGCCACAATTCTGCCACGCTGAAAGATGGATACATTCTGCGGACTGGCAGCGATATACACCTCAAAACAGCCGCACTGGTAAAATTCAATGTCCCATAAGAGTGAAGAATAACTGTCGCAGATGGCTTCCAGTGACACAGAAATCTGATCTTTCAAAGCCATCAAGCTGTAAATTTCCAACTGCATTTCTCACACTCCCAGATAAGAATTGCGGTGCATCAAAGTTACACGCAGCTTTTTCACACCACGAACTGCCTCGACCCGAAAGATATTCGTGCCTTCCTTCAAGGTCAGCCAAGTCGAACCGGAAACCAGCCGGTTCAGGATGTTGCTGTCCACGCCATTTCTGGTCAAGGTGACGGTCTTGTTTCCGGTTTTCGTGGTAACCGTAATGACATCGCCGGTCAGAATATCGCCTTTGATTTGCAGATACTCGCCGTTTTCGTTGTAAATGGTCGGTGTCACGGCAACCACTTCCTGCGGAATGTCGCTGGGCAGTGCCTCAATTTTCAGCGTGAAACCGGTTTCATCCCCGTCATTGGTAATGGAAAACAGGTTGCTGTTGGAATACACGCCCAAAGGAAACGGAGCATCGCTCTCTGGAAAGGGAAAGTGAAATGCTCCGGTGATGCCGCTGTAATAGGCATAGAAAATATCCCGACTGTACCAGTAAATGTCCGGACAGAGAATGGAGATCTGCCCGCTGATCTGCTGCTCGAAATTTGACACCTCGCAGGTTTCTACATACCCCTCGGCATAGACATCGATGTTCGCCGTCTTGTACCAGATCTTGATGTATCGGGACGGCTTGACCACATGATACAGCTGATGCCGCCGTTTCTCGATCCCAATGCTACGCATGGCAAAGGAAATGACTACGTTTCGTTTTTCAATGAAAGCGTTGTTGAGGTAGCTGCCGTTCATGCCTGCGTAAGAAGAAGTGGAAATCGTTCCGGCAGGCGGATTCAGACCTTCGATTTTGGAGGTCATGTATTGGTTGGCGGTGGTGGACAGGTTCAGCTGTTCGCCAGATTCGTTTTCGAGGATAAGAGTGAAATACACGGGGTACCTCCTTGCTTTTTCTGGTGGGGTGTGGTATAATAGATAAAAATGATAGGGACATTAGCCCTGTAAATCGGAATTTGACGAACCGGTTTAAATTGGGACTTAAGTGAGTAAAAAAAGAATTTGAATAATTAAAAAATCATAATCCAGTAATTTCGATTGGGGAGTATAAATTATGGAGAATGGCAGATTTGTTACATATACAGACAAAGATAGAGATATTGTCAGAAAAGGAATATGTGAAATTGCAAAGGTATTACTTGGCGATGATACCCAAAGAAAACTCAGTATGCTTTTTTGTTTAGATTGGTTTATGGATCCATATTATCAGCAGGATATAAGTGATATTCATGATGATTTAGTGTTATTGTTACAAACAGTGATTACTGAACCAAATGAAGATGATGTAATAGAAGATGCAATAGAATTACTGATGAGCTATGAGTTACCACCATTTCCACTTATTGAAGAAAAGAGAAACAGAATACCACTAAAATTTCAAGATGATATAGCTTATCTGTTAGACCCCAAAAGTTTTGAAGAATAAATCCCGGGTTTACCGCATTGATTAAAACCAAGTTTTCCTTTAAATCACTTACAACTTCCAGTTTTGCAATATTTACACATTCAACGCATTCCGTGTCAACCGATAAATCTCCAACCGTGACAATGCCTTCGGCGATTGATTCGTCTGATTCACCGTTTTTCGGTTGTCCGTGTTGTAATAATTGTTCACCGTCCCACCGGAACTGTCGGGCAGCATCGCTCTGGAGATTCCATGCAAGCTGTAATTCAAATCAGAATCCATGGTCAGCTGCATGGCTTTCGCCACGCCGCCCACGGCTTTCTCCACATACTTCTTGCTCTTGTCGATGCCGTCTGCCAATCCTTTCATAAAGTCCGGCATCCAACTTTCGTAGTCTGTCAGCGGTCCTTTGTCCGGAACAGAGAAGTGCAGGAAATCCCGAATGGTATCGGCAACGTCCGTAACGCAGTCCGACAGCCAGCCAATGGCACTCTGAATGCCGTCAATGATTCCCTGAATGATATCCCGTCCCCAGTTCCAAGCATCGGAAGCCAGTCCCTTGATATATCCCACAGCGGCATCGAATCCATTCTGAATGGTGGATTTGATGCCGCTGATTTTGTCGGAAACCGCAGAACGAATGTTGTCCCAGATGCTGGACACCGTAGAAGAAATGCTCTGCATCACGTTGGAAATCGTACTCTTGATGCTGTTCCAGATGTTAGATACCACCGATTGGATGGCGTTCAGAACATTGGAAACCGCTGAACTGATCTGATTCCAGATGGAGGATACCACAGAAAAAATGGCATTCATCACACTGGAAATCGTGCCGGAGATGCTGTTCCAGATGGAAGAAACCACATTCCAGATCGCAGACAAAACAGACGAAATGAAACCAGACACAGCATTCCAAATCGTAGTCACCACATCTTGAATTGTTGTCAAGACCGTGGAAATTGTAGTAGAGATGGCATTCCAGATGGTTTCAAATGTCGTTCGGATACCTTCTAAAATCGGCGTTAAAAATGCCACGATTGCATTCCAAATGGCACTGATCTTCTCCGAGATCCAGTCCATCACTCTGCCCACAATGATTTGGATGGCTTCAAAAATCGTTTGAAACAGATAACCAAATGCCGTGATCAGCGGTTCTAAGGTGGTGTAAATGGCATTCCAAACGGTCGTAATGACATTATGAATTGCCTGAAAAACCGTAGAAACCACGTTGTAAATGGCATTGAAAATCGTGCTGAAAAAGTTGTAGATCGCTGTAAAAATCGTGGTGAAGAAATCCCGAATCGCCGTAAATACAGTCGTTGCCACCGTCTGAATGGCAGTGACAATGGTGGTGAAGGTATTGGAAATAGACGCCCAGGTGTTGACGAAAAAGTCCCGGATTCCGGTAACGATTCCCGTGAAAAAGGAAGCAATGCTGTTCCATGTGTCCACGAAAAATGTTTTGATGGAAGTCCAGACTTCGTTCCAACTTGTGCCGAACCAGCCAAGCACCACATCTGCAATGCCTTTCAGGGTATTCATGATATTGCGGAACGTGTTGACAATGAAATTCCAGATAGACGTAAAAATCCCCTTGATGCCGTACCAGCACTGCTCCCAGTCACCAGTAAACAGACCGATCAGAACATCCAGCAGCCCCAGAAGAACGCCAGTAAACTCTGAAAAGATGTTGGAGATGTTTTGAAAGACACCTTCAAAAATAGGAGCCAGCAGATTGCACAGCCCGTCCCACGCTGCTTTCAGCACATCGGTGAAACTCTCAAAATCGAATCCCAGAGCATTTAGCCGGTCAGTGATGCCCTGTGTCAATCCAGTAAAGGTGCTTTTGATTTGCTCCCAGATGGCGATGATATTGCTTTTGAATTCGTCATTGGTTTTCCAGAGATGCACAAAGGCAGCCACCAAAGCGGCAACAGCTGCGATAATGGCGAGCAGCGGACCTAATGACACGCCCAACGCTCCGGTAATGGCTCCAATGCCACCTTGCACAGTAGAGAAAAGGGCAGGCAGTTTGGACACTGCGGAAAAGACCGTCCCCACGCTGGAAATGGTTTTTCCCAGCACCACCAGCATCGGACCCAGAGCAGCAGCCACCAGTGCAATTTTCGCAATGGTTTCTTTGGTCTGCGGATCCAGTTGATTCAGCTTGTCCACCAGTTCCTGAATACGGGAAACAATGGAGCGAATGGTAGGCATCAGAATATCACTAAAACTGATTGCCAGTTCTTCCAGCTGGGACTTCAAGATGGTCACTTGTCCGGCAAGATTGTCTTGCATGACCGCTGCCATTTTTTCGGTCGTACCATTGTAGCCATCTACTGTATCCGAACAGGTGTCAATGGCATTGGACAGTTTTTCAAAGTCCGCCGGGGAACCGTTGATGATCGCCAGCATACCGGACATGGCCTCTTTGCCAAACAGCGATGCGGCTGCCTGTGCCTGTTCTGCCTCAGAAAGACCGCCTAATTTCTGTCGGAGTTGTTCCATGAGTTCCCGCAGAGAATACATCTTGCCGGAACTATCTGTCAGAGAAATGCCGTACTGTTCCATGGCAGATGCTACCGTGCCTGTCGGCTTTGCCAGATTGGTGATGGCAGAACGCAGTGCTGTACCAGCCTGTGAGGATTTGATACCGGCGTTTGCCATCAGTCCAATGGCGATAGCGGAATCTTCAGCGGAATAGCCCAAAGAACCCAGCACCGGAGCGGCATACTTGAAAGTTTCGCCCATCATGCTGACGTTGGTATTGGCATTGGAACTTGCAGCCGCCAGAATATCCGCAAAGTGTCCGCTGTCCGAAGCAGACAAGCCAAAAGCAGTCAGAGCATCTGTGACAATGTCCGAAGTAGATGCCAAGTCCTCACCGGAAGCGGCGGCAAGGTTCATGATGCCTTCGATACCGCTGAGCATATCATTGGTTTTCCATCCTGCCATCGCCATGTAGTTCATGGCTTCCGCAGCTTCACTCGCTGAAAATTTTGTTTTGCTGCCCATTTCACGTGCTTTTTCCCGGAGAGCATCCATCTCTGAACCGGTCGCACCCGAAACAGCTGCCACCTTTGACATGGCAGAATCAAAATCCGCACCAGTTTTCACGGCAATGGTTCCCAGAGCCGTGACACCAGCGGTGACGGGCAGCAGCTTTTGTCCCACACCGGAAATTTTGTCCCCGGCGGACTGCAGCGTTTCTCCCAGAACGCCCATCTTTTCCAAGGCGGTGTGAGAATTGTTTGCTTCTGTGGTCAGGCGTTTCAGTTCGTTTTCGGTTTCGATGATCTCACGCTGTAAGGCATCATACTGCTGCTGTGAGATTTCACCATTTGCAAGAGCAGTGTTTGCCTGTTCTGCCGCAGTTTTCAGTACTTCCAGCTTTTCTTTGGTGGCAGACACCGCATCTGCCAGCAGCTTGTGCTTCTGGGACAAGAGTTCGGTGTTGGTGGGGTCAAGTTTCAGCAGTTTCTGCACATCTTTCAGCTGTGTCTGTGTACCCTTGATATCCTTGTTGACACCTTCCAGTGCTTTTGACAGCTTGGTGGTATCACCGCCGATTTCTACGGTGATGCCTTTGATGCGGTTTGCCATGTAATCACCTCAGTTCTAAAAAATTATCAGCTTTTTTATCAGTAAATCTATTGACATTTATGTAAAAATGACGTATACTATAAGTGGAGGTGTAGCGTATGAATATTATTGCAGCAATTCAAAATACCATTTCTATTTCGCAGTTCAATCGTGGACTTGCAGGAAAAATTTTTCAGGATGTCAAAAACAGCGGTGCAAAAGTTGTTATGAAAAACAATGCACCGGAATGTGTGCTTCTTTCTCCGGATGAATATGTCAGCCTGATGGATGAAGTGAATGATGCCCGCTTACTCACTCTGGCTGTAAAACGAATGGAAAAATTCAATCCGGAAGAAACGATTCCGGAAGAAAAAGTTATGAAAGACCTCGGAATCACAGACGACGATTTATCCGACTTTGATGAGGTAGAATTTGAATGAATTGGGAAGTAGAATATCTGCCGGAAGCCGAAAGTGATTTAAAATCGCTTGACGGAAGTCAAAGAATACTGGTCTTAAAAGTAATCAAGAAAGTGAAACAAAATCCGCTTCCTGTTTATGAAGGCGGATATGGGAAACCGCTTGGAAACAAAAACGGCAATGATTTAACTGGCTTTCTGAAAGTCAAACTGA
>ERZ779658.2486-NODE-2486-length-10819-cov-2.341044_pt1 | contig 10819 bp, 8 predicted proteins | sample MGYA00511485_ERZ779658 | MGnify/ENA primary metagenome ERZ779658 (study PRJEB29588, sample SAMEA2162182) | human gut metagenome | biome: human gut; feature: human-associated habitat; material: faeces | place: Denmark | collected 2008/2010 ... | reverse complement strand
GTGAGCGTCATCGAAATCGAGTAATCCCCGGCAGAGAAAAAACATCTGCCCGCCGCACCAGTCAGTGCTCAGCGGGCAGATGTTTTTTCTTGAGTTCCTCCACGTTTTTCTCCACGCGCCGCTTATCCAGCGGGTACACAAACCACAGAATCGCTGCCACAACAAAAAATCCGATCGCAGGCACCAGCGTTGCTGTGGTGTACAATCCACGCCGCACGGCATCCGTCTGCGCCGCCGCAGCCGGCTCATACCCGATCACCTGCAGCGCCCATCCTCCGATGCCTCCTGCCAGCGCCTGTCCGACCTTTCTGGCAAACGAATATACCGCATAGACAGTTCCGTCATCCCGGTGCCCAGTCTGCACTTCCTGATCATCGATGACGTCCGTGATATTCGCCCAGATCACCGTATTAAAAAAGCCAAGCCCGAGATATCCGATTGCCCCGAGCCACAGAAACAGCCACATATTCTGTAATTTCAGCACATACATGACTGCAAATACAACACCAGAGAACAGCATCCCCGCCACGGACGCCTCCTTTTTCCCAAATCGTCTGGAAACAGGCACACCGAGCGGTGCTGCCACCAGCAGAATCACCAGTGTGGACAGCAGCGTGAACAGTGAAATGCCACGGGCGTCCCCAAAGTAATCCGGATAGATATAGTTGTTCATCGTGCTGATTAAAAGCTGGGAGAGCAGCAGAAATACCGCAGCTCCAATCATTCCGAGAAGCGCACGGCTCTTCACAATCGCACCAAGCGTTGCCGCAAAACTCACAGATTCCGTGTCCACTTCACGCTCCACCGCCACCCGCTCCGTAGTCATGCGGTAACAGACCAGATAGCAGATCAACGCGAGAATCGAGAAAATGCCCGCAACCACCGTAAATGTTCCGCCGCCGCGCACGACCTGATTGCCGTCTGCATCGGTCGTGTACAGAAAAAGCGGCGTCACGATGCCGATCACAAGCCCCGCCAGTGTCGCCCCAATCGACCGGGAGGTAGATAACGCCGTCCGCTCCGATGCCTCCGTCGTGATCGCAGATGCCATCGAACCATACGGAATGTTGATCGATGTATAAAAAATACTTCCCCACAAAAGATAAGTAACATACATGTAGACAATCTTCCACGGCATAGATGCCTGCGCCATGGCAGTCTGGTACATCAAAAAACTCGACAGCGCCACCGGTCCGCACATCCTGCGGATCCAGCATCGGAACTTTCCATCCCGCGCCGGCGGCGCTGCGTCGACGATGCGTCCCATCGTCACATCCGTGAATGCATCCACAAATCGTGCGACCAGAAACAGTGTCCCCACCATTCCACCGCTGATACCGAGTACCTTGGTATAGAATACCATCAGAAACGAGCTGGCAAAAATAAAGGTAAAATCGTTGCCAAAGTCACCGAACATGTAGCCGATCTTATCCCGCCTGCCAAAGTCTCTCACTTCTCCATCCTTCATTGCACTAACCCTCCGTCTTCTGCTCCCATCGGAACGTATGAAGAGAGTATGCCCGGATTATCTGTCCTGTATACCTTTTTTCTGGCGGTACATGCGCTCATCCGCAAGCGCCAGCAGTTCATGGCTTTTTTGCTTTCCCTGCTCTCCCCGCATCGCGCAGCCGATACTGATCGACAGCTGCCACGGGGTATCCGCTCCCCAGGCAATTGCATTTACATTCTCCTGTGTCTGATGAATAATCACGTCCATCTCGTCCTGCGTCTTACCTTTTACAATCACAACGAATTCATCCCCGCCGTAGCGTGCCAGAAACGCCTGCATATTGCCAAAGGTGCGCTTTAACTGCTCCGCCACCAGCCTGAGCACCTCGTCGCCGGTCACGTGACCGTAGGTATCGTTTACTTTCTTGAACTTGTTCACATCCATCAGCAGATAGCAGCAGGTCTCCCGCTCTCCGCTGCGCTCGTCAAGTTCCCACATGTACTGATCCAGTCTGCGTCTGTTGTTAAGACCGGTCAGACCATCCTGCGTTACCTGACCTTTCTGAATACCAAGATACACCCACAGCAATGCAGCAACCGTAAACGCCCACGCGGCATCCATGGAAAATATTTTTTCTACCAGAATGCCCGCAGCCGGGAACAAAAAAGCGGCGGCAAGCTTCCCCAGTTCTCCCCTGCGCTGCGCACTTCCGGCACGGAGCGCACCAAACGCGGCAAGAAGAAATGCCACCACAAGGTATAACATGCCCACAGCAGGTATCAGATATGCCGCTGGTCCCTTTTTATAGTAATTCACCATATTGATAAAATAGACCGCCTTCGTCCACGGGTTTGAGAGCAGCACAGCACTGCCGATCAGTGCCGGTATCGCCAGAATCCAGCATTTTATCCCTCTCTGTCCGTTTCCGTCCTGCGCCACATCCAGCACATACAAAAAGCACAGGTAGGCGCATGCCAAAAGGCCGAACGCATACCACACCCCCAGCCCCTTTAACAAAATCCTTGGACCAAATCCGCCTTTTCCGAGATTGCACAAAATCGCTGTGCGGCACAGTAAAAGCAGTACAAACAGCAGCATCTCCGTGCGCAGCACGCGTGTCCTCCACGAAAAAGACAGCGTCTGCCTGGTATTATGGCGCATCATGAGCAGCGCAATCGCCGGTATGAAATTGATCTGTAAAAATGCTGCCGTACTCACGCAGTCCGCCTCCCCATGCACCGCGCTCTATGCGCGCATACGTTTCTTTTTCTGTTTCTCCTCATACATCCGCTCATCCGCCTGCTGTATCAGGTTCTCCCCGCGCCTTCCGGCTTCATGCCAGAACGCGTAGCCGATACTCATGGACAGCTGCAGCGGAAGCTGTCCCTCTTTGTTAAACCGGTCGATACCTTCCTGGATCCGCGCGATCGCTTCCTCAATCTGTTCCTGCCCAAACCAGTCTCCGAGCACCGCAAACTCATCCCCTCCATAGCGTGCGAGAAATACCGGATCTTTGCCGAACACCCCCCGCAGAATATCCGCTGTATGCCAGAGCGCCTCATCGCCCACCGCATGTCCCAGTTCATCGTTGATCCGCTTGAAATCATCCACATCAATCATCAGAAGTCCCCACTCGTGCTCCGGGCACAATTCGATCTTCCGCTGCAGATGTGCGTCAAACTCCCTGCGGTTATTCAGTCCGGTCAACCCGTCTGTCGTGATCTGCCGGTTCTGCGCATTCAGATAAATAAACAGTACTGCCAGTGCCACAAAAGGTCCTCCCGTGCGCCAGCTCTCCGCAAAGCTCTGCACCATTCCGCCCACAAGGCTGAACACGCCTGCCTCAAGCAGATAGCGCGTCTCTTTCTGCCCTTCCTTGGTAACCTCCTTCGGATACGCCGTCGCTGTCAGAATAAGTCCCATCAGATACATCGCAATACTTACCAGCTTTGCCGGCAGACTGCCGTGATTTAAGCTGTAGGACACCGCATGCACGCCCCATCCTTCCGTGCTCAGTCTCCAGGGAATGATCACCGTAAGCAGCACCACAGCAATAGCGGTTCCTGTCATAACATGGCATACCGCAGCCGTCCACCGCCGGTTATGCCGCACAGAAAGCTTTCCGTTCACATACAAAAGCCAGGCATACGGTACTGCTGTCAGGAAGAAGCAGTACACCAGATACCCGGCATACAGCACCGTAAACCGATGTACATAAAGCTGCAGTGCATGATACGTCACATCACTGCCCATCATGCAGATAATCAGAAACGGAAGAAACCCGAAAATCCGGTCTCCCTGCGTCCGTTCCTCCCGCTTCCAGTTATTCATTCCGATGGCAAGGAGCATCACTATAGGAAACAGGTAGATTTCAAGCTGTTTAAACTCTTCCATCATGCATCCTCCTTACCTAAGATTCTCCTATTATACCATTATTGTTTCTGTCTGTCAGTAAAAAACAGGGAAAAAGTACCACAATACCTTTCCCCTGTTCCCAGTTGTCATTCTATTCTTTGAGAATTACTGATATTTTCTGCGAAACTGCACCGGCGTCATCTCATACGCTTTTTTGAACAGCCGGTTAAAATGCTCCACATTCTCGTAACCCACGTAGGCGGCAATCGACTCTACCGTCTGGTTCGTCTCCCTTAACATAGTGCGTGCTTTTTTCATGCGTGCTTTCTTTACCGCATCCTGGAAGGTCATCCCAGACTTTTCCTTAATGTATTTGGAAAGGTACGGTTTGGAGAGGTTAAACTGATCTGCCAGCACATCCAGCGTCACATCCGCATAGTGATTCTGTATGTAATTCATGATGTCGACGATCCGCTCCTCGCGTCCCTCCACAATGTTCTCACTCTTTAACATCTTGTTGGCAGCGGATACCAATGCCGCGATCGAGCTGGTGATGATATCTTCGTCAATTCCGACGCCCCAGTAATTCTTGCCCTTGCAGATGATCTCCACATACGCCGCAGCCTTGGATGATGATCCTTCTGAAATGGCGTGCTCCTCGTATACGGCAAGCTCGTAGCTGATGCCGAAATACATCTTGATTGCGTTGCTCACGGCATCCAGGCGGCCGTTTCCTGTCGTCTCAATCGTGCGGCGCTCCTTGTTGTGCTCGATCACCAGGCGTGATGTGATGCCGTCCTTCTGCTCGAAATGACACTCTGAAATCTGAAAAACATCGCACAGGTTGACATAATGTTCTTCAAAAATCCGGTAAATTGCTTCCGGCGAGAGTTCCTGATGTCTGCGATCCGATACACCCTTGACCAGATAACCGACTTCTTCCTTCATCTTATCCGGCAGATCCATACCGAAGTTCTGCTTTAATACGAATGCGACTCCGCCCTTGCCGGACTGGCTGTTGATGCGGATGACATCCGACTCGTATTCCCTTCCGACATCCTTCGGATCCAGCGGCAGGTACGGCACATCCCAGCGGTCGCCGCTCTTGCCCGCTTCTCTCCACGCCATACCCTTGGAGATGGCATCCTGATGGGAACCGGAAAATGCGGTAAATACCAGATCTCCGGCATACGGTGTACGCTCGTAAACCCGCATACCGGTAAAGCGCTCGTATTTCTCGCGGATCTCGCTGATATTGGAAAAATCAAGCTTCGGATCGACACCGTGGCACACCATATTCATCGCCAGCGTCACAATATCAACGTTTCCGGTGCGCTCTCCGTTTCCGAAAAGAGTGCCCTCCACGCGGTCCGCACCGGCAAGAATACCGAACTCCGCATCGCTGATACCGCATCCTCTGTCATTGTGCGGGTGAACGCTCAACACCACATTATCCCTGTATTTCAAATGCTTGTGAATATACTCGATCTGGCAGGCAAATACATGCGGCATCGCAATCTGTACCGTGGTCGGAATGTTGATGATCGCCTTGTGCTCTGCATCCGGCTTCCAGACATCGAGCACTGCATTGCAGACCTCAACCGCATAGTCCACCTCTGTGCCCGGGAAGCTTTCCGGACTGTACTCAAACGTAAAATTGCCGTCCGTCTCCGCCGCGAGTGTCTTTAACAATTCTGCCCCGTCCACTGCCAGCTGCCTGACTTCTTCCTTGCTCTTCTTAAACACCTGTTCCCGCTGCGCCACCGAAGTGGAATTGTACAGATGGATGACGGCGTGAGGCGCTCCCTTGACCGCCTCAAATGTCTTCCTTATAATATGTTCTCTCGCCTGAGTTAAAACCTGCACCGTCACATCCTTCGGGATCATGTCGCGCTCGATTAACGCGCGCATAAAGTTGTATTCCGTGTCCGAAGCTGCCGGAAAACCGACCTCGATCTCCTTAAATCCGATGTCGACCAGCATCCGGAAAAATTCAAGCTTTTCCTCCAGTCCCATCGGCTCAATCAGCGCCTGATTACCATCCCGCAGATCCACGCTGCACCAGATGGGCGGCTTCTCAATGCTGTCCTTCTTCACCCAGTCATATGTCACCTCCGGCGGCATAAAGTATGATTTTCCGTATTTTGCTGCAATATTCATGTCTTTCCTCCATACAAAATAATTCAAGAAAGTTGATTTCTGTTATTCATTTCGTATATACTATCATACCCCTTACGCTTCCGCAAGGTGCGTTTTTAATCAAATATATTGATTTATTTTATCTTTTTCTAAATTCCGGCCTTTTTGCAGATGTCATTGAGACAGCAGCGGTCGCAGTACGGTGCTGTCCGCGCGGTACAGACTGCACGCCCGTGATCCACAAGCCTGTGGCAGAAATCATTGCTCTCCTCCGGCGGAATCAGCTTCCAGAGTGCCATCTCCACTTTCTTTGGTTCCCTGATCCCGTCCACAAGCCCGATGCGGTTCACCAGGCGGATACAGTGCGTATCGGTGACGATTGCCGGCTGTCCAAAGACATCCCCCATCACCAGATTGGCGCTTTTTCTGCCGACTCCCGGAAGTTCTAACAGCGCATCAAAATCTTCCGGTACCTTTCCCTGGTACTTTTCCTTCAACATCTTCATGCAGGCGGAGATGTCGCGCGCCTTGCTATGTCCCAGCCCGCACGGTTTTACAATGCGCTCAATCTCCTCCACATCTGCATCCGCAAGTGCATCCACATCCGGGAATTCCCGGTACAGATCCTGCACGACCACATTGACTCTCGCATCGGTACACTGTGCCGCCAGTCTCACACTGACCAGAAGCTTCCATGCATCGTCATAATCCAGCGAGCATCCCGTGTCCGGATACTCCTTTTTCAAGCGCTCTATCACCTGAAGTGCCAGTTCCTTTTTTTGCATATTTCTCCTCCGTCTCTCTTAAATCCGGAACTTCTTCCACTGATACAGTTCCATATCCACATAGCCGTCAGTTACTTCGACGCCCTCTGCCTCCAGCAGCAGCTTCTGCTCATTCACACCGCCGAATGCAAAGGCATCCGAAAGTCTGCCTTCCCGGTTCACCACACGGTAACAGGGAATATGCGCGGGATCCGGGTTCACGTGAAGCGCGTAGCCAACCACTCTTGCCCATCTGGGATTCCCTGCAAGCGCCGCCACCTGTCCGTAAGATGCCACACATCCCTTTGGAATCTGCTTTACGATTTCATAGATCTTCTGATAAGAATTGCCCGACTCCGCCATGATTGCCGCCTTTCTTCCTATATCATTTATTATCATCTATCTTAGCATACAATCCGGCTTTTCACATCTTCTTTTTCCTGTAAAATGTCTTCCATTTTTCCCAGTTTTGCTCACCTTTCCATGTGCTTGTATTTTTTCCCGTGCGTTCTTGCGTTCGCGTTTGTAAAGTGCTAAAATTTTGACTTGTGTTTATAAAAATTTAATAATTACAGACTGAGGAAATGAAAATGAATGAATTGAAACCAAAACTATTTGACGTCTTAAAGGACTACAGCAAAGAACAGGCCATGCGCGACGTGATCTCCGGTATCATCGTTGCCATCATTGCCCTGCCACTGTCGATCGCGCTTGCCATCGCATCCGGCGTCGGGCCGGAGCAGGGGCTCTATACTGCCATCATCGCTGGATTTTTTATCTCGTTTTTCGGCGGCAGCCGTGTGCAGATCGGTGGTCCTACGGCAGCCTTTGTAGTCATCATCTATGGCATTGTCACGGCAGGCCTTACTGTCGCAACCATTCTTGCCGGCATTTTTCTGATCGTAATGGGAATCTGCCACTTTGGTTCTCTCATTAAATATATTCCTTATACCATCACAACCGGTTTTACCTGCGGTATCGCTGTGACCCTGTTTGTCGGCCAGCTCAAGGATTTCTTCGGACTCTCCATCGCATCCGTGCCGTCCGGGTTCGTGGATAAGGTCATTGCCTACGCCACAAATATTTCCACCATCAACTGGACTGCCACCGCTGTGGGCGCTGCAGCTATTGTCATCATGCTGCTCTGGCCGAAAGTCACCGACAAGATTCCGGGATCTCTGATTGCGATTATTGTCACGACCGCCGTTGTCTACTTCGCGGATCTCCCGGTCAACACAATCGGCAGTGTCTACGGAGAGCTTTCTTCCTCCTTCCCGACACCGCATGTTCCGGCACTGTCCATGAAACTGGTGCAGGAAATGCTCTCACCGGCATTTACCATCGCGCTGCTGGCAGGCATCGAATCCCTGCTGTCCGCTGTCGTCTCGGACGGAATGATCGGTGATACCCACAAATCCAACGCCGAGCTGGTCGGTCAGGGACTCGGAAATATTTTTTCCGGTATTTTCGGCGGTATCCCGGCAACCGGTGCGATCGCCCGTACCGCAGCCAACGTCCGCAGCGGCGGCCGCACCCCGGTCGCCGGCATCGTGCACTGTATTACCTTAACCATTATCCTTCTGGTGCTCATGCCGCTTGCCGCTTTGATCCCGATGACAACGCTTGCCGCTGTTCTTCTGATTGTGGCTGCCAACATGGCAGACTGGACTTCCTTTTTCCGTCTCTGCAAAACAGCGCCAAAAAGCGATGTCATTGTGCTGGTGGCAACTTTCCTGCTCACCGTATTTTTCGATCTTGTGATCGCGATTGAAGTCGGCGTTGTGCTCGCCGCCATGCTTTTCATGAAGCGTATGGCAGAAACCGCCGATGTGACCGCATGGAAATATCTGGATGAGCCGGACGTTACCCCGGGCGAAGCGGAAAAACTGCGCGATATTCCTCACACCATCCGTGTCTTCGAGATCAGTGGTCCGCTGTTTTTCGCCGCCGCAGACCAGATCTTACAGATCAACAGTGACAAGGCTACCCGCGTGATTGTCATCCGCATGCGCAGCGTCCCTGCCATCGACGCCAGTGCCATGAAATCACTGCGCGAACTGGCCGACCGTGCAAAAAAGAAAAAGATTACACTGGTTTTCTCCCACGTCAACGAACAGCCGATGTCCGTAATGGTCAAAGATGGCTTTACCGAGTACGTCGGAGCCCAAAATTTCCATGCAAATATCGTAGAAGCTCTGGATTATGCAGAAAATCTGGTAAAATAGTCCTGTTCCTCTTACATCTACTTTATGAACATCCGCCAAACTGTTACAATAATAGCAGGAAAAAGGCATCGGTGCACAAGATGCACCGGTGCCTTTTTTACATTTAGAGTAATACGGTATTTACAAAGGAGGATTCTTTCTATGGATAATCGTTTGACCGATCTTTCCCATCCGGCAGTTGCAGCACAAAGCCGCAATAAGACAGCCATTGCCGGCACCTGCACAATGAATACGGTACTTGCGGCGGCCTACATCGCAGAAGTCTTAAAAGGCGTGCGCAGTCTTCCGTCGTATCTGATTTTTCTTCTGCTCTGTCTGCTGCCCTGTGTCACATCCATTCTTGCCTACACAAAGCAGAAGGATACCTCTAGTGTGCGCTATCTCTGCGGCGGCGGCTTTGCCCTTCTGTATGCCTATGTGATGTTTACCTCATCAACAGATCTGACGTTCTGCTATGTAATCGTAATGCTGTTGATTCTTCTGGTGTATGCAGATAAAAAGCTCGTTTCCCTGCTGTGTACTTATGCACTGGTGATCAATATCCTTGTTCTGGTCTTTCGTGCCGTTACACAGGGTTTCACCGCTGCCCAGATTACCAATGCCGAGATTATAATCGCCTGCATTATCCTTTCCTATATTTTTGTATTGATGTCTGTCACAAAGATTGCGCAGATCAACGATGCCAACATCAAAAAGGCGGACTCCGACCGCACCCAGTCCGATGATCTTCTCAAGCTGACCTTAAAGGTAGCCGGAGATATGGCAGGAAATATCGATCAGGTTTCACACAGCACCTCACAGCTTCGTGATTCCATCGCCGGCACACAGACCGCAATGGAGGATCTTAGCAGCGGCACTTCCGAGACCGCCGCTGCTATCCAGGTGCAGCAACAGCAGACAGAAAACATTGACCAGCAGGTACAGAACGTATCATCCGTCACTGCCGAACTTCTCTCCTCCACCGCAGAGACCTCTGCCAATCTGACGGCAAGCAAAGATGTTATGAAGAATCTTGTGCAGCAGGTACAGGTCTCAGAGTCTTCCAGTACACGCGTCGCGGATTCTATGGAAGAGCTGAAGGAATATGCTGACAAAATGCAGAGCATCGTTGCCTTAATCAGCAGTGTTGCTTCCCAGACAAGCCTTTTAGCGCTCAATGCCAGCATTGAGGCAGCACGCGCCGGTGAAGCCGGACGCGGTTTTGCCGTTGTCGCCGAGGAGATTTCCAGCCTTGCCGGTCAGACCAATGGTGCTACGGGAGATATCAATCAGTTGATTGAGCACATCTCGCAGTCCATTTCCTCCGTTACCGACTCCGTCACTGAACTGTTCGACAGCAACAGGCACCAGAGTGAATACATTACTTCCGCTGCCGGATATTTTGATCTCATTGAGAAAAATACCGCAAGCATTACCTCCGGCATGTCCGAGTTAAAGCAGGGTGTGGATGCGGTATCTGATTCCAACAGCCAGATCATCCAGAGCATCGAAAATGTATCCGCCCTGACACAGGAAGTTACCGCAAGCGCTGGTGCGACCCTTGCCGGCTGCCGCACCAATCTGCAAAGCGTGGACGACATTGCCCTGATCATGCAACAGCTTCAGGAAAATGCCAATGAGCTGCAGAAAAATACACAGTAATCTTTTCTCTTCTATAAAAACGGGACTGTCGCATCAAACAGCCAGTCCTGTTTGATGTGGTAAGTAGTATGAAGAACGACCATGTCCTTCGATTTCAGATGGAATGCATCTGGAAATTCGGATCAAAAATGTGGCATTTCTAACCAGCCGGTTTTTGCATCTCCGATGATCCGTGTTTTTCCAAGTTTTGAACACTCCACGGGCGTGTCCGCAACCCGCAGACAATTTTAGGATTCTCGTGTGTC
>ERZ779658.2478-NODE-2478-length-10843-cov-2.878383_pt1 | contig 10843 bp, 13 predicted proteins | sample MGYA00511485_ERZ779658 | MGnify/ENA primary metagenome ERZ779658 (study PRJEB29588, sample SAMEA2162182) | human gut metagenome | biome: human gut; feature: human-associated habitat; material: faeces | place: Denmark | collected 2008/2010 ... | reverse complement strand
GGAAACGGCTGATGGTCTTGCTTACTTATGGTGTATCGTCGGTAACTGCTTGACTTTGTTTCCGACTTTTTTGCGTTCCAGTGAGAACACCATGTCTGGAGTGCGTTCAAAGAATCCTATATCACGCCGCCAGCTTGTTCCGCATTTGCAGTGGAACAGGCCAATGAACTGCTGTTTCATCTTGCGCCCGCAGTTTGGACAGATCCGTTTGCTGGCTCCCATAGCCCCTCCATTTAATATCGAAATTCAGCTTGCAAAAAAGCAGATTCAAATTAAAACGTACAGAGCCGCTTGACGGGTGTGAGCGGGAATCTTTTTTCCACGCCTGCCATGGTGCACACTTGCGTGCCGGGCAGTTCCAGAGAAGCGTGTGCACAGGAAACTGCCATTTTAAGCAGCTGGTCGCCTTGGGTGCACTGCTTTGCAATTGCGTAGGCAAAGCCGGATACCATGGAATCTCCCGCACCCTGAACACCCTTCACATCGACAGAAACAGGCTCCGAATACCATGCGGCTTCCGGTGTGACGAGCAGCGCGCCCTTTTCGCCAAGAGAAACAGCGCCGTAGGCGATGTTGTGCTCCATGAGGATCTGACGATAGCTTGCACAGAACTCCTGCGTTACACTGGGATGAACGCCGAAGGTGGCATAGTATTCTTCTTCATTGGGTTTAATCAGAACAGGAGCCGCCTCCATTCCGTTCACCAGCAGGGAACCCGATGCGTCCAGAATAAAGGGCACGTCATATTCCTGTGCGCACTTGCCCAGTTCATAATAGAAATCATCCGGGAAGCCCGGTGGCACACTGCCGCCGAGTATCAGCACCGATGTTGTGGGCAGAACATTTTTGACGGCGCGAATAACATCCACGGCAGTTTCACGATCAAGCGGGGTGCCTTTTTCGTTGAACTCCGTCATGCAGCCCGTAGATGTTTCAAACAGCTTGATATTGATACGGACATTGCCGGGAACGGGGATAAGTTCTGCATCCATATCTTTTTGCTTGAAGAAATTGGTCGCTTCTCCATCCGAATGGCTCAGACAAACGCTTTTGACCGGCATTCCAAGCTGGGTAAGCGCCAGCGAAACATTGATGCCCTTGCCGGAAAAGTCGCAGATCGTTTTCTGGATACGATGGCTATGACCAAGGTTGACGGAATCCACCTGAATCGTACGGTCAATGCAGGGGTTTGCAGTAACAGTTGTAAAGTGCATGGGTTTTCTTACCTCCTACCCGGAGAGCATCGTTTCAGCATCCCCGGAAACTGGATGTGTTTATTCTTTTTCACCGGAAGGAATGTCAGTGTACAATTCGATCTTGCCGCAGGAAGGACAGAATGCTGCTTTTACTTTTTTCTGGTCACTTCCATTTTTGATCGTGACCATGTTAAAGAGCAAATAGTTTTTGACCTTGATCTTGTAATCCATGACCATTTCAGCATGACAAACGGGACAGTTCATAAAACACCTACCTCCTGACATTTTGATACACCTAGTCTAGCATACAAAATGAGCGATGTCTATTGGCAGAATAAAAACAGATACCATGAAAAAAATAATAAAGGTCGCCTGAAAAATCCCGATAGAAAAACAAGATTTTTTGCAGATGATATGTTATAATAAAAGGAATACAGCACCTGCTGAACGGACGGAAAGGACATCGTGATTATGGAAGAAAACAAGAAGCCGGAAACCACCTCGCAACAGGATTCGGCACCTGTGGATTACAGCCACTACATGGGAACGCTGAACCGCATCTACCGCCGCAATAACAACCCCAAAAAGAAGCGGCTGGGGGATGGTATCACCTCTTTGAAACAAGAGCAGAAGCCCACAGCGCCTGCCGAACCGGAAAACGGAAAGAAAGACCACAGCTTTCTGATCACGCTCGCTGTGGCAATCGCCATCATCCTGATTTTGTGGGTCATCAAAAAATTCTGAATACTATAAAAACTGCCCGGAACGACCTTCTCCTATCGTTCCGGGCAATTTTAGCAGGAGGAATCTGCTACCGTGGATGTCAAATCAGGTGAGACGATCAAACGTTCTCATTCAGGAATGCAGCAATATCTTCTGCGGCGACGGTCTCATCCTCACCCTCAACCGTGACGGTGATGGTTTCGCCCTGCTTGATGCCAAGTCCCATGACTGCCATCAGCTTGCGCATATCACAGGTCTTGCCATTTTTTTCAATGGTGACCTTGCTGGCATACTTCTTTGCCAGCTTGACCAGCAGACCGGCGGGGCGGGCGTGGACGCCAAGTTCGTCCTTGATGGTATAAGTAAACTGTTTCATGGGTTCTCCTTCATTTCCTTCTTCTTTAGCGTGCAAAAAGGGCAGATCAGACGGCGCTCTCGTAGTCCAGCATGAACTGCACAATGCCGTCCATAGCCAGCTCACGCGGGTCGAGCTTCAGCTGACCCTCACGGATCTTGGCATAGCTGATGGGCATATACTGGTGCAGCATATTCATGGGGATGGGGTACTCGCGCAGGTTGTCGAACAGCTTGTTCATGGCGGCGACCACCTCGGGCTGGCCGATGTAGTAGCGGGCACGGTCGGAGTAGCTGTACTTGCGGCACTGTGCCAGATGCTTTTCGTCACCGTGGTAGTGCTTTTCCCAGTTTGCAGGGGAAGCCAGCATGACCTGATCCAGTGTTTCGATGAAGTTGGCGCGTTTTTCTTCCGGCACCAGCTCCTTTTCCATCATGCTCAGAGAGAACAGAGCCTCGCGCAGACCAAAGGTCAGAGCAGGACCGACCTTCAGGATAGCAATGCCGTCGGTGACCATGTTGTACAGGTCAGTTGCGGTCTGGTAGTCGGTAGAGTGGCCCTCGAAGCAGATGTCGGGGAACTCCTTCAGCGCGGCGCACAGGTCTACGGCAGCAGCGGGGTCATAGTCGAACACCTGCTCGTCGCCGAACTCGACGCCGGGCTGGACGACCACGGCGATGACGTCCTTCATGCCGTCGCCCACGCCCTCTTCGGTCCAGACGCGCTGGTAGGTAGAGACCGTGTCGCGGAAGGCATCGGGGCTGGTGACAGCCAGCGTATCCTCGGCCTCCGTGGCACCGCCCGGGATGGGCACCTCGCTACCGATGACGAAGACGGGACGCATTGCATCGGGCTTCTCGGCCTTCAGCTCCTCGTAGCCCTTCATAGCGGCTTTGTAGAGGGCTGCGCCGCGGCGTGCGATGACCTCGGTCTTGAGCAGGCCGGGAGCGTCGTCAGCCACCTTCATGCTGGTGTCGAGGTGGATCTTGGTAAAGCCTGCGCGGGCATACTGGTAGACCAGCTCGACCGAGTTCTTCATGGCCTCGGCCTCGGGCAGCTTCTGCCAGGTCAGGGGGCCGAGGTGGTCGCCTGCGAGGATCATCATGTTCTCGGGCAGGTCGATGTCCTTGGCCATTTTCAGGACCATCTGATAGAAGTCTGCGGGCTTCATGCCGGTGTAGCCGCCGAACTGGTTGACCTGGTTGGCGGTGGCCTCGATCAGGACGGGGATGCTGCGCTCCTTGGCGCGGCGCAGCGCGATCTCGATGACCAGCTCATTGGCGCTGCAATAAGAGGGGATGCCGCAGCGAATGCCCTGACGGCGCTTGTCCATCATTTCCTGAAGCGGATGTTTCATGATCGATCTTCTCCTTCGTGTTTCCTTCTCAGAGCTTGGGCTGACCCATGCAGTAGGTCTGCAGGACGTCGTAGTTATCTTCCAGCACCACAAGGTCGGCGTCCTTGCCCACCTGAATGGAGCCCTTGCGGTCGTCCAGATGCAGGCACTTGGCCGGGTTGATGGTGCAGGAGTTCAGTGCGTAGTTGAAGGGGACGAGAGCCTCCTCCACAAGGATGCGCAGGCCCTTGTTGATGTTCAGGGTAGAGCCTGCCAGACCGCCGGTGGCCGTCAGATGGGCGCTGCCGTCGGGGTAGATGATGATCTCGTTGCCGCCGAACAGGTACTTGCTGCCCACGGGCGTGCCCTTGGCCATCAGGGCGTCGGAGATCATGATGGCGTAGTCCGGCCCCTTGCTCATGAAGTAGTTGTTCAGGGCAGCAGGGGTGGAGTGGCAGCCGTCGCAGATGATCTCGCCGTACATGGTGCGGATGCGGTAGGCCGCGCCCACCAGACCGTTGGCACGGTGGTTGAAGGGCGACATACCGTTATAGACGTGGGTCATGGAGCGCGCGCCATTGGCGTAGGCCATGACGGCCTGCTCGTAGGTGGCGCCGCTGTGGCCGATGCTGACCACCACGCCGTGCTCGGTCAGGTAATGGGTCAGTGCAAACCCTTCGTCGTGTTCCGGTGCAAGGGTCACATAGCGGATGTGGCCGCGTGCTGCCTGCTGGTAGTGCTTGAACTGCTCCACGCTGGGCTTTGCGATGTACTCCGGAGGCTGTGCGCCCTTGTACTTCATATCGAGGTAGGGGCCTTCAAAGTGGATGCCAAGGATCTCGGCACCTTCGTAGCTGCCCTCCATCACGTCGGCCACATTGGCCACGGCGTTGGTCAGCACCTCCACGCTCTGGGTGATGGTGGTGGCGAGGAAGCTGGTGACGCCCTCCGAGACGATGTGCTCGGCCCAGTAGCGCAGGCCGTCCTCGTTTGCATCGTTGGTGTCGAACTCGTAGGCACCATGGCAGTGGATGTCCATGAAGCCGGGGACGATGCGCTTGTCGCCGTAATCGTCGTCCACATCCTTGGTGCCGTAGGGCAGGATGGCGGTGATCCTGCCGTCATTCACCTCAATGGCAGCAGGGACGAACTGGTCTGCCAGCCAGACCTTTTTGCTTTGTATTACCATTTTGAATGCCCTCCTTCTGGGGTAGATTGCTTGATTTCATTATACCGCAAGGCTTTGGAAAAATATTTATAATTTTCAATCGAGTTGTTATTCCTTTCGGCAAAAAGCTATAAAAATGAGCGAAAAAACGGCTTGGGAGGCCGATGCGGGGGCGGCAGTTTGTCTTTTTCAATCAAAAAGTTATGGCTTTCAGTTACCCCCTTGTTTTCTGCGGTTTGAATGTGATATAACAAACAAAAGAGAGCGGAACAGCTCTGTATGGAATTATCAGAAAAAAGTTTTACCGTGTCCATTAGGAGGTAGATTTAGGATGAGCATTTTTAATCTGACCGATGAGAAGATGAAGGAGACGTCTTCCACCTTTACGGCCCACGAGATCTATCAGCAGCCTGCAACATGGCGCAAGACCTGCGCCCAGCTGGCCGCCTGCAAGGATGAGCTTCAGGCTTTTATCGATCAGGTCGTCAAGCAGGATGATTTCGACATCGTCCTCACCGGTGCCGGCACCAGCGAGTTCGTCGGCAACTCCCTCTTTCAGGCCCTGAACCCCAAGTATAACTATAAGGTCAAGTCCTACGCTTCTACCGACCTTGTGCCCTCTCCCGAGAATTTCCTCTCCCGCACCAAGCCCACCCTGCTGGTGAACTTTGGCCGCTCGGGCAACTCCCCCGAGTCTCTGGGCAATGTGGAGGCCGCTGAGGTCGTCTGCCAGAACCTGTACCACCTGTTCGTGACCTGCAACCACGAGGGTACCCTGTCCAAGCTGGCAAACACCCGTCACAACTGCTTCGCCATCAACCTGACCCCCGAGACCCACGACCAGTCCTTCGCTATGACTTCCAGCTACAGCAATATGTATCTGGCCACCTATCTGGCCTTCAACCTCGACAAGCTGGACGAGATCACCGCTGAGGTGGAGAAGCTGGCCGTCGCCGGTCAGCACTTCCTCGATGACCAGTTCGGTCTGGCACAGAAGATCGTGGACGAGTTCGATTACAACCGCATCGTCTATCTGGGCAACATCGGCCTGAAGGGCGTCGCGCAGGAGTCCGCTCTGAAGACCCTCGAGCTGACCGCCGGCAAGGTGGCCACCATGTACGACTCTGAGCTGGGCTTCCGCCACGGCCCCAAGTCCATCATCAACGACAGCACCCTGACCGTCGCCTACCTGAGCGATGACGAGTACCGCCGCCGCTACGAGCTGGATCTGGTCAAGGAGATGGCACATCAGCGCAAGGGCAACAAGATCGTTGTTGTTTACAACCACGATTGCGAAGGCATTGAGGAGTTGGCAGATTACCCCATCCAGATCAAGATCGGTCAGGACATGGAGAACGTTCTGCTGGGTCTGGACTTCATCCTGTTTGCTCAGACCATCGCTCTGATGAAGTCTCTGTCTCTGGGCATTACCCCGGACAACCCCTGCCCCACTGGTGAGGTGAACCGTGTTGTCAAGGGTGTCACCCTGTATCCGTACACGCTGAAGTAATTAAAAAATCAGGAGGGCAACGAACATGATCGGTTTGGTAGTTACCGGCCACGGCCATTTTGCTGATGGCATCCACACTTCCGCTCAGATGATCGCTGGCGAGAACGAGTATGTCCGCTACATCAACTTTGAAGAGGGTATGACCCCGGAGCAGCTGGCGGAGAAGTTCAACGCCGCATTTGACGAGTTCCGCACCTGCGATGGTGTCGTGGTTCTGTCCGATCTGCCGGGTGGCTCTCCTTTCAAGACGGCAGTTGAGTGCAAGTACGCACGACCCGATCAGAAGATCGAGGTCATTTCCGGCACGAATCTGCCGATGATCGTTACTGCGGTTACGATGCTGGATATGGAAGATGATCCTCGCTCTCTCGCAGAAGAACTGGTTGACACCGGCAAGGATTGTATGGTAATCTTTGAGTTACAGGCTCCTGCCGAAGAAGCCGAATCTGATGAAAGCGACGGAATCTAAACAATGATCAATTGGGAAGTAATTCTTTGGACCTGCGTTACACTGGCAGTCATTATGGGTGTGATCGGACTCATCCTGTATGCTATCTCTGCCAAGAATATGCGCAATAAGCGCAAGGAACTTGGCGAAGTCCATACGGACATGAAGGTCGGTTCCCGCATTATGTTTGCCGGTGGCATCTACGGCAAGATCGTAAGCATGGAGGATGAGGATACCCTCCGTGTGGAAGTTGCACCGAAGATCGTTATTACTATTTCCCGTTATGCCGTCCAGAGCATCGTAAAGTAATTGCTTTGGTATTCTGATAGCGTTGATCTCGTGTGTTTTCTTCTTCATTTACGCACGAGGTTTTCATAAATTCTTCATTTGCAAAATCCCCCTCCATCACCGGCGTGAAAAGACAGGCAGTGAGTGCTGCGCGGCCTCCTGCCTGTCTTTTTACATTCTTAACAAGTCATCCAAGACCTCTTCTTTCCATGATAGAACCCCCACAGCGGTTTGCCATACCGCTGCGGGGGTTCTGTCTTTAAGTGAAAAAAGAATTAGAGCCGATGCTCCGAAGAGCACCGGCTCCAATCCTTAAGGAAGAATGTCTTATATGGGTTAAGACGGATGAATACTAAATTATGCCTTGCCGTTGCTGCCGCAGACAAGGATCTTGCTCATGACGTACTCCTTGACCTGCTCACGACCAACTGCGCTGTACTTCTTCGGGTCAAATGCTTCGGGATCGCCTGCAAGGTATTCTTTCAGACCCTTGCTGAATGCGATGCGGAGATCGGTGGCGTAGTTCACCTTGCACATACCGCGGGCAACGCACTCACGGACGGCATCATCCGGGACACCGGAGGTGCCGTGCAGCACCAGCGGCACAGAAACGACCTTGCGGATCTCGCTCAGACGGTCGATGTCCAGCTTCGGGGTTCCCTTGTAAACGCCGTGCGCAGTGCCGATAGCAACAGCCAGAGAATCCACACCAGTGCGCTCTACGAACTCAGCAGCTTCGGAAGGAACGGTGTAGCCATTGCCATTGCCGCCGTCCAGATCATCTTCCTTGCCGCCGACCTTGCCCAGCTCAGCTTCCACAGGGATGCCGGCTGCATGGCAGGCACGAACAACTTCCTTGGTGATCTCGATGTTTTCCTCGAAAACATGGTGAGAACCGTCGATCATCACAGAGGTGTAGCCTGCACGGAATGCTTTCATAGCCAGCTCGTAGCTGCTGCCGTGGTCAAGGTGCATCACAACAGGAACAGTAGCCTCGGAAGCGGCAGCTGCGACCATGGCATGGAACATGGCCGGAGAAGCGTACTTCAGAGTACCCGGAGTGGTCTGGACGATAACGGGTGCACGCAGTTCCTCTGCAGCAGCGATGATGGCCTGAACCATCTCCATGTTTTCTGCATTGAATGCGCCGATTGCGTAATGGTTCTTCTGAGCATCAAGCATCAGTTCTTTGGTAGTGACTAAAGCCATAATTACCCTCCTGAAACATTTACTTTCTTATCATTTACTCTGCCTTGCAAGAGCCGATTGTTCGTAACGGCAGATAGGATATACAAACATCCACCATTATTATAGATAGTCGTCACTAATTTATCAAGAGTAAAAAACGGTGAAGGATTTGTATTTTACGGTTAGAAGTCGAGGTGGGCGTCTTTCCGGGCGGCTTCCAGTACGGCCGCCGATCTCATTGCACGAATGCGCCGCTCTTTGACGGCATCCTGCGGAACAATCAGGAAGTTCGAGATACCAATGACTTCATACCGCCAAGGCGTATCAGAGATTTCACTGATATAGGGCTCTTTTCCCTTTCGGGTGACAACGAGTTTCTGGCAGTTGTTGCTGCCCGGTTCGATCAGAACATTACCGTCACTGCCAATGATCTGGACGCTGTTGTGAGCAGAACTATCTTTCGCAGCCGTACACTGGCAGACAAAATCCGGGTATTCCAGAATCAGGATACCGCTGGTGTCGATGCCGTTGGCGTGGCGGTTCGGATAATAATGGACGGCTTTCGGGTCGCCAAAAAGCCCTACCACAAAATAGATGTTATAAATATTGAGGTCCATCAAGGCTCCGCCGCAGTAGGCGGGGTCGAACACAGGGGGAGTCTGCCCATTCATAAAGGCATCATACCGGCTGGAATACTGGCAGAAGGTGCAGGATACCGTCTTGATGTCACCAATCTCCTTTGCAAACAGCTTTGCCATACCATAGTTCGGATGGTCGATGGTCGTAATAGCCTCCAGCAGGTGCAAGTGGCGTTCTTCCGCAAGGCCGAGCAGTTCATCCAGCTGCGCCACGGTGGGGACAATGGGCTTTTCACAGAGAACGTGCTTTCCGGCCAGCAGCGCAGCCTTGGCCTGCTCAAAGTGGAGGCTGTTGGGGGTGGCGATATACACCAGTTCGACCTCCGGGTCTGCCAGCATCTCGTTGTACTCGGTATAGACCTTGGGAATATGAAACTCGTTGGCCATTGCAACTCCGGTGTCTGCGTTGCGAGTATACACGGCAACAACAGGCATTGTTGTAAGACGCGCAAACTCCTTTGCCATCGTGTGGGCGATAGAGCCTGTTCCAACCATTCCAATATTCATAGAGGGATTCCTTTCACTTTTTGTTTTGAAGATTCTGCTTTACAAACTCACTGGGCGACATATGATACTTCATATTAAAGGACTTGGAAAAATAGTGGATGGAGGTGTAGCCCAGCCGCAGGGAGATCTCACTGATGGTATAGCGGTTTTCCAGCAGCATCTGACAGCTTCTCTCCAGCTTTTTATCATTGATGTACTTTTTCGGGGACTGGTCGATGGAATTCTTGAACATCAGCTGCAACGCCGTCCGCGACAGCGAAAAGTGTTCGCAGATTTCCGGGATCGTCAGAGGAAGGTAGATGTTTTCATCAATATAGGCAATGATCCGGTCAAACAGTTCATCCATTGCACTCTTGTGCACGGAATTGCTGGGCTGGTTCATGGGAGAAGCATAGGTTCCTTGCAGAAGCCGGATGATGATCTCAGTCAACAGACAGAGCATCAGACTGTTCATATAAGGAATGCCGGTTGTGCTTTCCCGGACGAACGCTTTTATTAAGGAGTTGATCTTCTGGTCATAGTGGAACACCCGGTTGATCAGAGCATCGTACCAGACCTCCTGTTCCACAGGGGTCAGATTGCGCATATCGAACAGCACCGTCATATAGGATGCGTTGTGGCTGTCATCCGTATACTGGGTGTGGAACTGACCGGGACCGTAGATCATCAGTTCCTTGTCTTTCAGCTGGTACAGTGTTCCGTCCACCTCAGTTTCGAGTTCGCCCTCGTCTACATACGTCAACTCAAAAAAGTTATGCTGCTCACCCTTAAAGCAGTAGTTCGGGGTGCGGATTCTATAATAATACCCCAAGATCTTCTGCATTTCAATACGGGGCAGAACCGCAAGGAACTCATACTGGGAAGGGAAATCGGTAACATGGAGAGAATAGTTGCTCTCGGCGTACAGCTCAAATTCCAGCTTTTGTGTGGTAGAAACCACCGCAAAATAGACATTGGGCTTGATGTGAATCAGCCGGTTCATGGCAAACTCTTGTACATCGGCGGTATTTGCCGTATGGGAGACCAGCAAAACACCGATGCCGTCATGTACCTCTATATAGGTATCACAGCTAAAACAATAGAACTGTGATACATAGCGGCGGGTGATGGCGGTCTGATGCTGGTGGATCAGGTCAGGGTGCGTGAGCCTGATGGGTTCGTGGTAGGTCTGGCCGTACTCCAGAAAGCTGTCGTTGGAAGTTTCGCGTTGCATATCCAGAATCCTCCTTCTCTCAAACTTGTATTGAGTATAACATTTTTTGTTGAATATTACCAGCTTTTTCCGACGAGTTTTGGAAGATTGTAATGAGAAGCCACGAAAATAACCGATTTTTAGAAACACTTTGTTAAAAAATATAAAGACATTTGTTCAAATATCGCCTATAATGTAGTTACTCTGAATTGGAAACTCAGACAAAAAATTTCAAGGAGGAATGAAAAAAATGCCGAACATTGTTCTAACTCGAATCGACAATCGTCTGGTTCA
>ERZ779658.2476-NODE-2476-length-10856-cov-2.215628_pt1 | contig 10856 bp, 7 predicted proteins | sample MGYA00511485_ERZ779658 | MGnify/ENA primary metagenome ERZ779658 (study PRJEB29588, sample SAMEA2162182) | human gut metagenome | biome: human gut; feature: human-associated habitat; material: faeces | place: Denmark | collected 2008/2010 ... | reverse complement strand
GATTGCGGCAGCCTACAACGTGAAGCTGATCGAGGTGCTGACCGGATTTAAGTATATCGGAGAGCAGATCAAGTTCTTCGAACAGCAGCATACCTATCACTATGTATTCGGACTGGAGGAGAGCTACGGCTGTCTGGCAGGAACCTACGCGAGAGACAAGGATGCATGCGTGGCGGTCATGATGCTTTGCGAGGTGGCTTCCTGGTGCAAGAAGCACGGCAAGACCCTGTGGGATGCAATGCTGGATATGTATGAGAAGTACGGCTACTACAGAGAGGGACTGGAGACAAAGACCTTAAAGGGAATCGACGGCGCGGCACAGATCCAGTCGATGATGAGTGAGTACCGCACGAACCCACCGAAGGAGCTGGGCGGTCATCAGGTACTGGCAGTACGCGACTACAAGGAGGACACCAGAAAGGATCTTTCTACCGGTGAGGTGACAAAGACCGGACTGCCGGCATCCAATGTACTTTATTATGAACTTTCCGACAATGCGTGGTGCTGTGTGCGCCCGTCCGGAACAGAGCCGAAGATCAAATATTACTTTGGCGTCAAGGGAACCTCCCTTACGGATGCGGATGCAAAGCTTGCGGCATTGAAGGAAGATCTGTTGAAATAAGAAGCGGGAGATGACATGGGAGCAATTCATTATTACGAAAAAGAACGGGTTTTTAAACTGGATACACCACATACCAGTTATCTGATCGGTATCGTGGATGAAGAAAAGTTTTTGGGACATATCTATTACGGTGCAAAGATTACGGACTATGACGTCCGTGCGCTGATGCGCACCGGGGAGGCACCGTTTGTTCCTTCACAGAACAACCGCGACCGAAGCTCTTTTCTGGATGCGTTTCCGATGGAGTATCCGGGGCACGGCGTCGGCGATTACAGGGAGAGTGCGATTTCGGTATCGGACAAAAACGGCAATACGGCAGTGCAGCCGCTTTACAGGAGGCATAAGATCTATGCGGGCAAACCGGGACTTCCGGGACTTCCGGCCACGTTCGGCAGCGAAGAAGAGTGTGAGACGCTTGAGATTGTGCTGGCGGATGAAGTGCTGGATCTTACGGTCACATTGTACTACACGGCATTTTATGACGTGGATGTCATTGCGCGGAGCGTGCGCGTGACGAACCATGCCAAAGAACCGGTGTATCTTACGAAGGTATTTTCTGCGGCGTTGGATCTTGACGCGGAGGATTACCGGATGCTGACGCTGCATGGTTCCTGGGCGAGAGAGCGACAGATCGAATACCGCAAGATCGGCTACGGAAAACAGTCTGTTGGCTCCTGCCGCGGTGAATCTTCCCATCAGGAGCACCCGTTCGTAGCGCTGGTGTCCGCAAACGCCGGACAGGAGCAGGGGCGCGTGTACGGATTCCATTTTGTGTATTCAGGCAATTTCCTGGCGCAGGTGGAGAAGAACCAGTTTGATTCCCTGCGCGTGGTGATGGGAATTCATCCGCAGGATTTTAAGTGGGAATTAAAGCAGGATGAGACATTTACGGCACCGGAGGTTGTGATGACTTATTCGGATGCCGGGCTTGGCAGGATGACGAGAACGCTGCACGATCTCTACCGGAAGCATCTGATCCGCAGCCCGTATAAGGACAGGGAGCGTCCGGTGCTCATCAACAACTGGGAGGCAACCTACTTTGACTTTGACACGGAGAAGCTGCTTGCGATTGCGAGAGAGGCGAAGAAATCCGGAATCGAGATGCTGGTCATGGACGACGGATGGTTCGGACACCGCAATGATGACAACACAAGTCTCGGCGACTGGCAGGTAAACGAGCAGAAGATTACGGGCGGATTAAAACGGCTGGTCGATCAGGTGAATGAGATCGGATTAAAGTTCGGCATCTGGTTTGAGCCGGAGATGATCTCGCCGGATTCGGAGCTGTACCGGACGCATCCGGACTGGGCGATTGCCCTTCCGGGGAGAACGCCGTGCCGGTCGAGAAATCAGTATGTGCTCGATCTCTCCAGAAAAGAAGTGCGGGATTATGCGTATGAGTGTGTGGCATCCATTTTGCGCAGCGCGAACATCGCTTATGTCAAGTGGGATATGAACCGGCAGCTGACCGATCTGGGAAGCGGTGTGCTTCCGGTGGAAAAGCAGGGAGAATTGCTGCACCGCTATGTACTGGGCGTCTATGAATTACAGGAGCGTCTGATCACCGAATTTCCGCAGCTGCTTCTCGAGAACTGCTCCGGCGGCGGGGCGAGATTTGATCCGGGAATGTTGTATTACAGTCCGCAGATCTGGTGTTCCGACGACACGGATGCCATAGAGCGCTTAAAGATTCAGGAGGGAACGGCGCTGCTGTATCCGCTCTCCGCGATCGGTGCGCATGTATCCGACTGCCCGAACCACACGGTGGGACGCGTAACTCCGTTTGAGACCAGAGGAAATGTGGCGCTGGCGGGTACGTTCGGCTACGAGCTGGATGTGACAAAGCTTCCGGAGGAAGACCGGGCGAAAATTCCGGGGCAGGTGGCGCTGTACCATAAATATCATGCGCTGATACGAAGCGGCGACTATTACCGGATCGCTTCCTATTCGCAGAATGATTCGTTTGACTGTTATGAGGTGGTGGCAAAGGATCAGTCGGAGGCGCTAATCACCTTTGTTCAGGTGCTTGGCAGACCGAATGTGCACAGCAGACGGATCCGGATACCGGGACTTGATGAGAAGAAAAAATATCGTGTTGAGACAACGGGGGAAGTGTACTGCGGAGATACCCTTGTGCATGCGGGACTGAATGTTCCGGCGATGTGGGGAGATTTCCAGTCGGCACTGATACACTTATCCGAGGTGCCTGATGAACAGTAGTTGGAGGATGGAAAAATGGCAAAAGCGGTAAAGCTGGCAGATATTGCGGGACAGCTTGGTGTGAGTACGGTTACCGTATCGAAGGCGCTGTCCGGACAGAAAGGCGTCAGTGAGGAACTGCGGGAGAAGATAAAAACGCTTGCCGATGAGATGGGATACAAACAGCCGTCCGCCAGGCGGCGCGAACACGCGGTAAAAAGTTATAATATCGGTGTGCTGATTGCCGAGCACTGGCTGGATAAGTATGATTCCTTTTATCTGCAGATGTATCAGCAGGTGGTGACGCGCGCGGTGGCGAAGGAATGTTTTACGCTGATGGAAGTGGTCAGCGCGCAGATGGAGGCTGCCTGCGAGATGCCAAAGCTTGTGCAGGAGCAGAAGGCGGACGGTCTGATTATTATCGGACGTCTGACGGGAGAATATCTGAACTTTTTGAATGAAAAAGCAAAAATCCCGATTCTGTATATGGATTTCTGCGACGAGAAGGCAGATACGGATGCGGTCATTTCGGACAGTTATTATGGAGCCTACCGCATGACGAATTACCTGTTCGACATGGGACACAGGGAGATTGCCTATGTGGGAACCCTGCTTGCGACGGGATCCATCACGGACCGCTATCTGGGGTATACGAAATCCCTGATGGAGCACGGCGTTGCGGTGAGGGGGGACTGGACGATCGCAGACCGCGACATCCATACGGGCAAGATTGATATGGACCGGCTGTTGCAGCTGCCCAAGGAGATGCCGACGGCTTTTGTGTGCAACTGTGATCTGACGGCGAGTTTTCTGATCCGCAGGCTGCATGAGCACGGATACCGTGTGCCGGAGGATATATCGGTTGTGGGATATGACAATTATCTTTTCCCGGGACTTTGTGATGTGGCGATCACCACTTACGAGGTGGATATGAAGGAGATGGCGAGACAGACGGTTCACACGCTGATCAGGAAAATGGCGGGCGAACCGTACCGTCAGGGAATCTGTATCGTCGAGGGACATATGGTCACAAAGGACAGCGTAAAAGCCAGAAAAAATATGGGTTAGTGCAGGGAAGACTGCCGGAATTGCAGAGGTGTGATTCCGGCATCTTTTTTGAACAGATTGATAAAATGTGTCGTGTTTTCAATCCCTACGGCGGCGCTGACTTCACGGATGGTGAGGGTTGTCGTGCGCAGCAGCGTGCGTGCGGCTTTCAGCCGGACCCGGTTCAGATACTGGATTGGCGGAATACCGATGCAGTCTGAAAAATCATGGCAGAGCCGGTAGCGGCTGACTCCGAGAGCACTCTCGAGCGCGGCGAGAGAGTGGGAATGTGCGTAATCGGTGTCAAAAATCTCTTTCATGTGTGCCACATGCGCGGGAAGGGAAGGCGTCGATGCGGCACGGCGGGAAGCAGCGAGGGAGGACAGGATAAGCGAGAGCATGGCGGTCAGATGAAGCGAGGAAACCGGTTCATCTGAGAGCAGCTCGCGGGAGAGGCAGGGCAGAATACGCCATACGATGTCATCCGCCTCGGTCCGGCTCATATGAAAAATGCGGTCGTCCGCACACAAAAACGGAAGATATTCCGAAAAATACTCTGTGGACAGATAAAAACAGTGGTAGCAGAAAGGGGTATGCGTCGTGGAAAACCGGTATGCGGTCTGATCCGGAAGAAGCATGAGATCCCCCGGTGCAAGCTGGCAGGATTCCGGCTCCTGCGCAGCGTCGCCGGCAGTCGTTAAAGTGCCGCTTCCGGATTCGACATAGAGAAAGAGGAGGTATGGCAGCGCATCCCGTGTCAGACGGACGGGGGACGCGTAGCTGATGCGCCCTCCTGCAGGAACAAAACGGTTGTGTACAGCCGATGGGTCCTCGCGGAAAACGAAAGCCGCGCCGTCTGAAAGATCGGAAAAACGGATGCCGTTTCCGGCTGCCCCGGAGAAGTGATAAGCCTGATTCAGGCGTGCCTTGATCGTGATGGGTTCCATAAGAATCGGTCCTTTCTGCATAACTATCCTATATTATAGCGGAACTATTTTGCAATACAATAGGTTTCTTGATTATTAGGTTAAAAAATAGCAAAAATTAAGTAATTAAAATTAAATTAAGAGGAAAAAGAGAGAAAAAGAAGAGGCTAAAAATATGAAAAATGACTAAAAACAGGATGTAAAATTTGTATAACATGTGGAAAATGTAGAAAAACGCAAGAAAATAATATATTATGCAATAATATGTGATGACTAAAAATAGAAAAAATATATAATTAAATTAAGCTACAAAATGAGCTATAAAAAAGGAGGATTTTTATTATGAAGTTGAAAAAAGTTCTGGCAGTCAGCCTGGCAGCAGCAATGACTTTGAGCATGGCAGCATGCGGCGGCAGTTCATCTGACAGCAGCGCAGCATCTGATGATGCAACCACAACTGAGAGTGGGGATGCAGCAGAGACCACAGATGGTGCTCTGAATTATGCAAGCATCAAATTGGGCGAGGATTACACCGACATCACGACAACCATCCATGTATTCAACCAGAGAACCGATATGTCCGAGGACAGCTATCCGGGAAAGAACTGGGAAGCTTACATTGCTGATTTCAATGAGATGTACCCGAACATCACCGTAGAGGTTGAGACGGATACCAATTATTCCGACGATTCCCTGCTTCGTTTACAGAGCGGTGACTGGGGCGACATCATGATGATCCCGGCAGTTGACAAGGCAGACTTAAGTGAGTATTTCCTGCCGTACGGCACACTCGATGAGATGGAAGGACAGATCAAGTTCGCAAATACCTGGGATTACGACGGACTGGTATACGGTGTTCCTTCTACCGGCAATGCACAGGGTATTATATACAACAAGAGAGTCTTCACAGAGGCCGGCGTTGCAGAGACACCGAAGACACCGGATGAGTTCATCGCGGCACTGCAGGCAATCAAGGATTACGATTCTTCCATCATTCCGCTCTACACGAACTATGCAGACGGATGGCCGATGGAGCAGTGGGACGGACAGATCGCAGGTACGACAACCGGTGATTCTACCTATATGAACCAGAAGCTTCTTCACACAAAGGATCCGTTCCAGGATTATGGCGATAACACACATCCGTATGCATTGTACAAGGTACTCTACGATGCAGTGGCAGACGGACTGACAGAGGATGACTTCACCACAACGTCCTGGGAAGATTCCAAGGGCATGATCAACAGAGGCGAGATCGCGACCATGGTACTTGGCTCCTGGGCATATTCCCAGATGGTAGACGCTGATTCTCACGGCGAGGATATCGGCTACATGCCATTCCCGATCACGATCGACGGCAAGCAGTATGCTTCCGCAGGCGCTGACTACAGCTTCGGTATCAATGCGGCATCGGATGCAGATCATCAGGCAGCAGCAATGGTATTCGTAAAATGGATGACAGAAGAGTCCGGTTTTGCATACAACGAGGGCGGTATCCCGATCGCTGCAGACGACAACGCTTATCCGGATGCATACACAGAGTTCGGTGATGTGACATTTGTATCCGACGAGTCCGCATTAGAGGGCGAGGAAGATTTACTCAATGCATTGAACGCTGATTCTGGATTGAACATCAATGCAGGCGGAAAAGAGAAGGTTCAGGAGATCATTGAGCATGCTTCTAACGGTGATATGTCCTACGATGACATCATGGCTGAGTGGAATGAGAAGTGGACACAGGCACAGGAAGACAATGGCGTGACGGCAGAATAAATAAGACATCATGCACAGACGGGACCGGAATGAGAGATCTGTTTCCGGTCCCGTTATTTTAAAAACAGGGTGAAAAAGATGGAGGTTGGATATGGCGGCGACATCAGTAAAGAAAGTAGAAAATAAAACAGCCAGGCGTGGATTCCTGAAGTGGGCAAAAAGCAGGAAGGGGCAGCAGACACTGATTATACTGGCATTTACCATAATTCCGCTTGTGCTGTTGGCAGCATTTACCTATGTGCCATTTGCTGAAATGGTGAAGTTCAGTTTTTACAAAATGAAATATTCCACGCCGGTAGATAAACGGGTATTTGTGGGTTGGAAGAATTATATCGAGGTATTCCGCAACAAGGATATTTTCGCATCCCTGTGGTTAAGCCTCTACTACATGGTAGGTTCGGTGGTACAGCTTGCGCTTGCGCTGTTCCTTGCAACGATTTTGAGCTTTAAGACAAGGGGAGGCAATCTCTTTAAGGGACTGATGTTTTTCCCGTATCTGATCAGCGGTATTGCGATCGGATTTATCTTTAAATATTTTTACACAAGAGGATTTGTATTCGATTCCATCCTCGGATGGTTTGGATTTGAACTGGATAGTCTTCCGTACTGGCTGCGCGATCAGAAGATCAACAACTGGTCACTGGTTGCAACTTCTGTCTGGAGATATTTCGGCAACAACATGGTGCTTTTTATCGGAGCGATTATGTCTGTAGATTCCGAGATGTACGAGGCGGCGGAGCTGGACGGTGCAAATAAATTTCAGCAGTTTGTACATATCATACTGCCGAGCATCAAGACGATTGTGACGCTGAATGTGATTTTATCCATCACAGGAGCACTGAGCGCATTCGAGCAGCCGTTCGTAATTACCGGAGGTTCCAACGGAACGGCAACGTATTTTATCAACATGAACAATATTGCACATACCAGCCAGAAGGTCGGACTCGCGTCGGCGATGGCGGTTGTGTTACTTCTTATCATTTTCGCATGTACGATCTTACAGAAACTGTTCTTTAAATATGTATACCGCAATGCGGATCAGGACGATGAAGTCATGACCAGGGAAGAGAGAAAGCGGTTGAAACAGTTTCACAAAGAACAGAGAGCGGCGAAAAAAGCAGCAAAGGGGGCGATGTAAATGAAAAAGCGCAGAAAACAGTATTCGGCAGGAGCCATTATCTGGATCATTTTTAAATATGTATCGCTTGTGTTTTTTTCCTTTGTCGCCGTGATTCCCATTATTTCCTGCGTCATCACTGCATTCAAGACGGAGGAAGAGTATAAGACGACGAATGTTATGACACTGCCGCAGAACTGGTTCAATTTTGACAACTTTGTGGAAGCGTTCCAGCGTGCGAACATGGGAAGGGCATTCGTGAATTCCGTGATCGTTATGGTCTGTGTCCTGATCGGAGCCATCATCATCGGTACACAGCTTGCGTATGTGTTAAACCGTTTCCAGTTCCCGGGCAACGGGCTGATCCGCAACCTGTTTTTATTCGCGGCACTGCTTCCGGGTGTTGCCATGCAGGTAACGGTCTACCAGATCATGCATGATCTTGGCTTTATCAATCATCTGTACGGCTACATCATCATGATGATGGGAACGGATGTCATCTCCATCTACATCTTTATCCAGTACATGGAAAATATTCCGGTGTCGCTGGATGAGTCGGCAATCATCGACGGAGCGTCCTACTGGAAGATCTACTGGAAGATCATGCTTCCGCTGCTAAAGCCGGCAATTGTGACCGCCTGCATCTTAAAGGGCGTGGGCGTGTACAACGAATACTATTCGGCAAACCTGTATCTGACCAAGGAAAACTTAAAGACGATGGCGATCTCCCTCTATACCTTTACCGGACCGCTTGGAAGCCAGTACAACCTGATCTGTGCAGGTGTTATCATTTCCCTGCTGCCGGCACTCATCGTGTTTATCGTATTCCAGAAGCAGATCTACAGCGGCATTACGGCAGGCGCAGTCAAGGGCTGATTACAGGAAAAGAGGAACAGCGATGGAAACATTAGAAAGCATGCGAGGAGAAGTTAAAACGGAACTTCTCACACATATCATTCCCTTCTGGCGTGCACTGCGTGACGACACTTACGGCGGCTATTACGGCTGGCTGTCTTATGATCTTGCACTGGATCAGAAAGCGGAAAAAGGATGCATTTTAAACAGCCGCATCACATGGTTTTTCTCCAATGCCTACACGGCATATCGAAAGGGACTTTTTACGGAGGAAGACTGTAGAAGCGCAGGCTATACCGGAGAGGCGCTCTTGGAGGAAGCAAAACACGGCTACGTCTTTTTGAAAGAGCACTGCATCGACCGGGAGTACGGCGGCATCTACTGGTCATTAAACTATGACGGGACACCGCTTGATACGACAAAGCACACCTACAACCAGGCGTTTTGCATCTATGCATTGTCCTCCTACTATGAGGCGTCGCACGACGAGGAAGCGCTTGCACTGGCGAAGCAGCTCTTTTCCCTGATCGAGGAGAAGTGTACGGATGAGGTCGGATACCTGGAGGCTTTTACCAGAGAGTTCCAGCCGGAATCCAACGAGAAGCTGTCGGAGAACGGCGTGCTTGCAGATAAGACGATGAACACCCTGCTTCATGTTTTTGAGGCGTACACGGAGCTGTACCGTGTGTCGCGGGATGAGACCGTGGGGGAGCGCCTCCGTTGGATCATGGATGTGTTTGCAGAGAAAGTATACAATCCGGCGAAGCGGAGACAGGAAGTGTTTTTCGATGCCGGGTATCACACGATTTTAGATCTGCATTCCTACGGGCATGACATTGAGACAGCGTGGCTTTTGGACCGCGGCGTCAAGGTGCTGGGCGATGAGGCGTATGAGGCGAAAATTGTTCCGATCACACAGGCGCTTGCAACACATATTTATGAGACGGCGTTTGACGGACACTCCCTGGCAAATGAGTGTGACAGGGGCGTAGTCAATACACACCGTGTATGGTGGGTGCAGGCGGAGACAGTAGTCGGATTTTTAAATGCCTGTGAACAGATGCCGGATCATTCGGAGTACCGGGATGCGGCGTTGGCGGAGTGGCAGTTCATCAAAGAACACGTCATTGATCCTCGCAGGGGAAGCGAGTGGTACTGGGAAGTGTATGAGGACGGAAGCCCGATTTTAGACCGGCCGATCGTGGAGCCGTGGAAATGTCCGTATCACAACGGGCGCATGTGTATCGAGGTACTGGGACGCATCAAGGAAAATTGAGGAGAATTGGTTATGCTGCATGAGAGATATTATATAGAAAAAGAAAAGCAGGAAAAACTGCTTGCACGGAAAAACGAGAAATCGGATTTTTATAACGGCGTATTTGACCGTTACGAGTATCCGGTTCTCACAAGAGAGCATATTCCGCTGACCTGGCGGTACGATTTAAACCCGGACACCAATCCGTACTTTATGGAGCGTCTCGGCATCAACGCTGTGATGAACTCCGGCGCGATTTATCTGAATGGAAAGTATTATCTCGTTGTCCGCGTGGAGGGCAATGACAGAAAATCTTTCTTTGCTGTTGCAGAGAGTGATACTGGTATCGACGGATTCCATTTCTGGGATTACCCGGTAGTTCTGCCGGATACCTGCCCGGAGGAGACCAATGTATATGATATGCGTCTTACCAAACATGAAGATGGTTATATTTATGGCGTATTCTGCTCAGAAAGCAAGGATAACAGTGTGAATGACCTTTCCGCAGCGGTTGCAGCGGCAGGTATCGTCAGAACAAAAGACCTGAAGACATGGGAAAGATTAGACAATCTTAAGACTTTGAATTCCCCTCAGCAGCGTAATGTCGTACTGCATCCTGAATTTGTCAATGGCAAATACGCTTTCTATACAAGGCCTATGGATGATTTCATTGATACAGGAAGCGGCGGAGGAATCGGCTTTGGTCTGTGTGATGATATTACACATGCTGTTATTGATGAAGAGATCATTACAAGCAAGAGAAAGTATCACACCATTACAGAAGCCAAGAACGGTGCTGGTGCAGTTCCAATCAAGACTCCTAAGGGTTGGATCCATATTGCACACGGTGTACGTAATACAGCAGCAGGACTTCGTTATGTCGTATATGCATTCGCTACAAGCCTTGAAGATCCTACCAAGGTCATTGCTGAACCGGGTGGATTCCTGATTGCTCCTCTTGGAGAAGAGAGAGTTGGAGATGTATCTAATGTAGTATTTACAAACGGTGCAATCGCAAGAGACAACGGGGATGTATATATCTATTATGCTTCCAGCGATACA
>ERZ779658.2472-NODE-2472-length-10876-cov-3.711857_pt1 | contig 10876 bp, 13 predicted proteins | sample MGYA00511485_ERZ779658 | MGnify/ENA primary metagenome ERZ779658 (study PRJEB29588, sample SAMEA2162182) | human gut metagenome | biome: human gut; feature: human-associated habitat; material: faeces | place: Denmark | collected 2008/2010 ... | reverse complement strand
CCGCTCGGCGCGCGCAGCAGCGTGTCCGCCGCGCCGACCATATCCGCCGCATAGCCCGCCGCCGCGCTCTTGATGATCGGCGTAATGCTCTTTTTCGTCCTGTCGCCGGTGATCTCGCGCACTTCCTGCGCGTGTGTACGATTGTAGCTCTTGCGGCCGCGCTCTTTGTTTTTCTGATCCGCCGCTGCGCGTTTCATCATCGCTTCGTCCAGTGCTTTTTGATAAACGCTCTGCGCTGTCGGCGTCTTCGCCGTATTCGCCGCAGGGGATGTGCGCTGCTTCTCCGCACCGGGAATCTTCGTAATCTGGATGCGCCCGCTGCTGCCGCTCACGGCGCTTCCGCTGCTTCCCTTTTTCTCCCCTGAATAGTCTTTTGCCGAGGGCGCGCTTTTCTGCGCGCCCTCGGGCTTGATTTGTGTAATCTTAATTGCCATATCGTCACCTCATCAGAACGTGATGTTGAATCCGTTGGCTTTCAGCTTTCTGGAAATTTCGGCCTTCTCCTCGTCCGTCAGCGCCGCGCGGTCCAGCGCCGCCGCAAACGCCTCGGGCGAATTGAACCGGTAGCCGTTCCACGAGAAAATGCCCTCGTCCGGATCGTAGCCGAATTTCGTTCTCCCGCTACCGCTGCCGGTGTAGCCGTACTCCGACGTGAGATAATCGTCGTTGAAGCCGTTCTTTTTCAGCACGTTCACGACCTCCTGCGTCAGCTGTCCCGCTTTCGCCATCGCCTTTGCGGTTGTCAGGCTCATGTTCGTTCCGCCGCCGCTCGTCCCGCCGGACCGCCTCGTGGTCCCGCCGCTTCTGCCGCTCGTCTTCGCCGCGGCCTGCGCCGCCTGCTGCTTGTAGTAGTTCTCGAGAGCCTTGACGTACTCGCTCTCATACCCGCTCTTGCCGATGAGCCCCGCGCTCGGCGACGCGCCTGCTTGCAGCATCGCGTCGACCTGCGACCGGCTGAGCTCCTGGTCCTGCTGCTGCTTTTCCTTGATCTCGTCCAGCACGCCGAGATAGCGGTTGTACTCCGTGTTGTCCTGCCCCTGCAAATTGCCGAGGTAGTCCTGCAACCGGCCGTACTCGCCGAGATAGTTGTTGTAGTCGAAGTTTCTGTCGGTGTTGAACTGGTTCAGCCGGTCAAGATACTTCGCGTAGTCCATCTGCTCCTGCTGGTTCACCGCGTTCAGGTCGCTCAGCTTCATCTGGTAGTCCTTGAGATACCGCTCGTATGCCTGCTGATAGAGCGTCGGGATCGCGTCGGAGAGCTTCGTCGCGTAGTAGTCGCCCGCCTGCGTCGCCGCGTTCACGGCGAACGAGCTCGGCCGGCCTCGCGGCGCTTGCTTTCGCCAGTGCGTCCGCCGTCGCCCGCTCGCCCTCGCGCAGATACGTCTTTTTGTAGCTGCTGTACTGCGGATCCGTCTCCTTGCTCCACGAGAACGGATCTCGCTTGAGCGCCGCGTCCAAAAGCTCTTGCTGCTTCTGCTGGAAGCGGTTTTCGTAGCTCGGCGCGCTGTCGTATGTAAACGGCTTGAACGAGCCGATCTTGTCGAGCGTCTCGTCGATCTTCGGCGCGTACTTGCCGTCGCTCACGTACTGGCTGCCATCCGCGCCGGCAGTGTAATTGCCGTAGCTGCTGCGCAGCTGGTTTGCCTTGGCGTTGATGAGCGCGCGCTGCTCCGCCGTCGTCGCGCCCGCGTACTGCTTCTTGAGGTCGAGCACGCTCATGCCGAACTCAGGGTACTTTTTCGCAAGGTCGAGATCGTACTGCGAAAAATTCACGCCGCTGCCGTTTGCCGCCTTTTGAAAGTCATCGTATGTATACGCCATTTTCTTCTCCTCTCTGCTTGAATTTTACTGTGGTCCGCGCGTGCTCTTGAGCTCGCTGCCCGCGTAGTATTCGCGGACCATCGAATAGACGCGGCACTCGCCCTTGCCCTCGATGCGGATGCGGTAATGGTCCGCGCGCCGCGGCACGATGGGCAGGTAGTAGCTGCGCTTTCGTTCCGGTTTCAGCGTTTGCCCGGCCTGCACCCACTTTCCGTCGGAATCAAACTGCATCAGCACCTTTGCTTCGGCCCCCGCCGCGACCTCGATGCGCACCCACAGCTTGGCGATGCTCTTCTTCACGCCGTCGTAGCTCGTACTTTGGCTCGAGCCCTTTTCCGTGAAGTCGCCCGTCTCGGCAAACCACGTGAAGTCTTTCTCGTCCGTGCAGCCCTCCGGCGCGTCGAGGATGTTGCCCGTCAGCGCGATCTCGCCCTCCGCCGTCAGGAAATAGGTATTCCCCTGATAGCGACAGAAGTGCGTCGCGTGCGTCTTGTCCTCGATGTGCCACATGCCCTTGCGCGTGTCGTAGACGTAGATCTTCCAGTCCCCCGCCTCGTCCTGCGCGCTCAGATAATACTTGAGGCCATCGCTCCCCGCGCGTCCGTTCCGCAGCCTCGTCATGCCGAAGGCGTCGTGCAGGCTTTGCGGAATGCCGCCCGAGTAGATCATCACGCCCGAGGACGAGAGGTACAGCAGCCGCTCGCCCGCGATGGCGAGGCTCCCGCCGCTGCCCTTGGCAACGCCCAGCGTGGCCGAGCCCATCACCTCAAAGTTGGACGGAATGCTGCCGTACACCTTGTAGATGTGGTCCTCCTTGAAGAACACCGGATAGCCGAGGAAACTCACGCACCCCGTGAAGTCGCCCGCGCTGCCCGTGTCCACGGCGTAGCTGTCGGTCTCAAGGCCCTCGAACACGTTCCAGTTGAAGGGATCGCCGAGCTTTGATGCGTAGATCGTCCGGCCGTCGCAGCCCCACAGCCGGTTTTCGTTCTCACACAGGTATTCTAAGTCCGGCACCGTGCGCCGAACCGTCAAGTTTCCCGTCTCCGTGTACTCTGTCGTGCCGTTGTCACCGTCCAGCTTGAAGACGTTTTCATAGAAATACATCTTGTCGCCGTCGATCTCGCGGATCACCGGCGTTTTGTTGTTCTCCGCGTGCTTCGTGCAGCCCGAGATCGTCACCGCATCGCCCGCCTTGAAGTAGTTGCCCCATGCGACGCCGCTGCACTGAATGGTGTTCGCCTCCGCGGCCTCTTCATAGAGCTTCCCGTTCGTGAACGTCAGGCTATTGCCGCTCCACGCGCTTTCAAGGCTGCCGAACTCGCCGGAAACGGTGTTGTAGTACTTCTTGTCCGGCAGAATGATGATATAGGCGCCGATGGCGGCATAGCGTTTCTCTCCCGCCGTCACCGTCCCCTTCTTCTCGCCTCCGTAGTAGAAGCCCGTTCCGTCCACCCACGCGAGCGCATCCCACGCGAAAAGCCCGCCCGGATTTACAAGATTCTTGTAAATTTTGCGCTTTGCGCGCGTCGAAAGCACAGGATAATAGTCGCTCGTCAGGTTTTGCATGTCCCACAGCCCGCCGTCCCCTGCACCCAGGTTGTGGTCAAGGCCGTAGAATTGCAGCTGCCCGCGCTTGCCGATGCCGTCGGCATACGGGACCTCCGGCAGCTTCATTTGGCCTCACCGGCCTTTTTCGGCTCTGCCGCCTGCTTGTCCTGCGTGTCGCCCTGCGTCGGCTCTTCCGCCGCGTCGCAGATCGTCACGATATTGCGAAGCGACTGTCGCACCGCTGCCACCACATCCACCGCGTCGCCGCTGACGTTCAGTCTGCTGATGAACTTCATCGCCAGCGCCGCTTCCTGCTTGATCTTTTCGTTCATGCTGATTCCTCCAATCGTTTCAGCCGTTCTTCCTGCTCGCGCACCTTCGCCCACAGGATCGGAATGAATTCGCTGTACCGCAGGAAATACGTTTCGCTGCCGTCCTCGCGTTTGGCAGCGGCCCAGCCCGCGAATTCCTTCGATTCAATGCCGCACGCGCGCATAGCGGCCTCGACCTCCTGCGCGATAAAGCCCGTGTGGAAGCGCCCGCTCGTGCCGTTGTTCAGTTTGTAGCGCTTCGGCTCGATGAGCTCAAACATGCGCACGTACTTCTCCGGCAGCGCCTCAATGCTGTTCTTGATGTTCCTGTCGGACCCGTTCAGCTCGTTCGTGCTGCAATAGATCGCGCTCCAAACGAAATTCGGACTGCCGAGATCGTAAACGTTATCCGCATTCGGTATGACATCCCCCTTGATCTGCACTTCTTCGGAATTTCCGTCCACCTCAATAGAGGCGTGATACTTATTCGTTCTGTCCCATCCTGATGCGATAAACAGGCTGCCGTCTTCCGCGAACAGCTCCATTGCGCCGGAACTGATATCGAGCTTGTAGTCGGAGGATGAAGCATAAGTCGTTTGTATTGTGCCGCATTCGTTGTCGTCATCGTCTACGACGCTGATGCTTCCGCCGCGCAGCTTTGTCGCCGTCAGCGTGCCATAGATGTTCACCGCGTCCACGCACAGGTCGATGGATCCCGTGCTCGCAATCTGTGCGCCGTTGTAATTGAGCTTGAAGATCGTGCCGTTCTCGCCGCTCGTCGCGCCCAGTGTGAAGCCGGTCGCGCTCTGGTCGAAGATGCTCTGCGCCTGCGTCGCGTCGATCTTGGTTCTCACCGTCGCGCGGATGCCGTTCACGTCCGCCGTCAGGTTCGTCACGCTGCCGTTCAGGTTCGAAACGCTCGCCTGCAATCCCTTTGCCGTCGCTTGCAGCTGCGTGATGTTGCCCTCGGCGTCGCCGATGCGCGCCGCCAGCCCCTTGGCCACGAGCGCGACCTGCGTGATGTTCCCCTCTGCGTCCTTGATCTCGCCGTAGATGGGATCGGTGATCTGCTTGACGAACTCGTCCGCCGCCGTCTTGTTCATGTTACTTAGGTCTAAGTTGTGCAGCGTGTAGCGCAGCTGCTCGACGAGCATGAAGAGGTAGTCCTGCATCGTCTCGACCTTGTCGTTCACGCTCTCCTTCTGCGTGAACGACGGAAAATTCGTGTCGATGTATAGCCAGTTGGAAGGCATTCCCTCCTTCCCTCCTTTCTCCTCGGGCGGGAGAGCTGCGCGCCCTCCCGCCCCGTGCTTCACTTCATCGTCGCGAGCTTCCTGACGAGGTCGTCGCCGTACTGATACGCCGAGAGGTAATCCATCGTGCCGTCCGTCAGGCCCGCGCGCTTCTGGAGCTGCGCGCGGTAATCGGGGCCCGTCAGCTTGCCGTGGAATTCCTTTTCCCACTTGCCCGCGTTCTCCCTGCCCGCCCAGTACGCCGGGCACAGCTTGCCCGTCACGTCGAAGTGGCGGATGATGTTGCTCGCGGGGATGTTGTACTTCTTCATCAGAGCTTTCGTCAGCTCAAGTGCCTGCGCGACGGTCTTCGCGCCCGGCGCGTATACGCCGTTCTTGACCGCGTCACACAGCTCAATGCTGATGCTGTTGGCGTTCTTGCACTTGCCGTACATCGTCCCGCCGCCGGTCTGCGCGCAGCTCGGATACTTGTTGCCGCCGACCGCCCACGCGATGCGCAGGTCGTCCACGCTCTGTACGATCTCCTTCTCGTCGACGAAGTAGTGCGCGCTGGTCTTCACGACGTTGCCCGCGTAATACTTGGCGTTGTTCATCGCCGTGTCGCCGTCGTTGCCGGTGTAGTGGATGACGATGTAGTGGATGCCGCTCGCCGCGCGCGTGCCGCCAACGTTCCCCGCGTTCGCCGGGTATTTGCGGATATTCACACCGCTCACTCTCCCTTCGCGCTGCCCGCCGCGTTCTGCGTGCCGAAGTAGAACGCGATCACCATGAGGTACACGGTGTTGAACTCCTGCGTGACCGCGCCGCGCACCGTCAGGATGCAGAAGGTCGCCGTCAGCGCGATCGTCACAAGGCTCTTCACGCTGAGAAGGTTCGCAATTCTTTTGTTCAGTAATTCATTCATAAAACCGTATCGTCCTTTCTGAAAATCTTGATGCCCGCCACCACGACGAGCTCCGTCGTCCACGCCTTGAACCATCGTTCCGTCAGCACATCCGGCGGCGGAACACCGAGCGCCGTCATAGTAAGCGACGCTACGGTGTACCACGTCAGGCTGAAAATGGCGATGGATATGTACTTGTCCCGCTTTTTCATCTTGTCCCAGCGGACTTTCAGTGCTTTCATGCCGCCGCCCCGCTGTCGAGGATCGAGTGGATCCCGCACTCGGCCAAAAATTCTTTTTGCTTGTGCTTCACTTCGGCGGCGTAGTCCAGTGCGACGTGAACATCCCCGTTACAGTGCGCGTCGGGAATGCGCTGCATCGCCCTCGCCGTCGCCTCACCCAGTGCGATAGCCGCCCAGCTGCCCTCAATGAGCTTGAGCATCAGCTGCTCCTGCATCTTCTGTTGCTCGGCGGCTTTCTCGCGCTCCTTCTTGTCACGCCGACGGTCGCGGGCGGCGATGGCCTCGATGAGCGCCACCACCACCGCCGCTGCGGCGGAAATCAACGCCGCCGTCATGCGTTCACCGCCTTAAAATACTGCCCCACAAGCTCATGCGGCAGATACTGCAAGACGATCTTCCCGCCCGCGGCCTCGCCGGTACGCTCGCACTTATACGTCTTGCCGTCCTCGCTGTCGAGGTAGTATTTGCCGTATTCGTATTCCATACCACGAGCGGCCGGAATCGGGTCATCCTGCGTGCCCGCGTGTGTAACGTCGACCACGACCCACAGCGCAGGCGTCAGGTGCGGGGCCCAGTCCGCTTGTGTCGTGTGGCCCTGTCCCTCGCGAACTTTGTAGACGCGCAGCACGCCGTCTGCGTCCTCGTCGCTGCGGCGGTCGCCGGGCTTGACGACCTCGCCGATATGATCCGCCCAGCGCGGGAACAGCTCGGGCGACTTCGCCGCCTCGCCGTCAGAGAGCGACGCGCTGGCCGCCTCGATGACCGGTCGCAGCCTTGCCGCGCGCTGCGGCGTGATGCTCTGGCCGACCAGCGCCGTGACGGTCGCAGTCGAAAGCTCGGATTCCGTAGGCTTGCCCATCTTGATAGATACTGTGCCGTCGCGGTGGTCGGTGATGGCCCCGCTCAGACTGTACGCGCTGTTGTCCCACTCGTTGACGACCTCCTCGGTCTCGACCGTTGGATCGCCGTCGTTGTCGAGCTTGTTTACCGTCTCGCGCAGCACGATGCTCCACGGCGTGTTGTCGGGCAGCAGCGCCGCGACCTCGGCGGTGGTCATCGTGAGTGTGATGGTCTTGGCGTCGCGCTCGCCCCACGAGCGGTCTTTGGGGTTGCCGTTGATCTCTGCGGGGTATTCGGTGTTGTTGACTTTGATATAAGTTGCCATAAAGTATCAGTCCTTTCTTTAGAAACAGAAGCCGAAGGCCACGCCACGGATAACATTTGCACTACTGTTTACGGAACTGCCTGTGCTTTTGACATTACAGTAATATCTGGTGCTATTGGCAGTTGGAGAACGCTCCCACCAGCCGTATGCACTGCCGTTAAAGTTCTTCACCGTGCTGTTACCAGCTTTGTAGTAGTCGTACTGCGTGCCTTCACCTGAGAGGGAGTTACTGGAACTACCAAAAACTTCAACCTCGCTCAGTAAGAATAGGTTATCTTTCGTAGTTTCAAGAGAGGGTTTCTTACCGCCGCTCGAGGAAATCTTGTTCACCTCACGGATGCCACTTTGTACGTCCGCAGGCATCTGCTTCAAAATAGTGGGCAAGTGCTCTACTCGCATAGAGCATTTTTCCCAACCCATGGTATTTGAACCAGTGGAGTGCATTGCCTTCGCTATATTGTAGCAATCATGCAGCTGGAACGTCAGCGGAGCCTTGCCCGAGCCGTCTGAATAATCGTCGTGGTTCTTGCCGATGATGTCGATTAGATAGTCCGAGCCGCCAATGGTCATGGGCTTATGGTCTGCCACCTTCCACGTGTCCGGCACCTCGTTGTTGTGGCACGCCGCGATGATTTGCTCCCACGTGTTGTTGGCAAATACCGGGTCGTAGCTCGGCTTAAACGTAATGTCATACCCCGTCCCGCCGATAAGCGTCCTGCCCTTGAGGATGTTGTACACCGTGCCGCCCACCATGCACTTGCCACTCTTGACGGTGTAGGTCGTGCCGTTGACGAGAGTTTTGTGTGTAGCGGGCGGTGGGGGCGGCGTGACATTGCCCGAGCTGCCGACTTCCATGTCCTGCGGGAGCATCAAAGCGGGGCGAATGCCGCTCGAGTTGGATGCGTAGTCGTCGTTGTAGCCGCCGTCGGAGTTGACGACCAACACGTAGTTGGCGCTGTAGGTGCTCGGGGAGCGGAGCCACCAAGCAGTGGCCGTACCACTCAGATATGCAATGCGCTTGGAGTCTACTCCGGTGTTCGCGTTGAAGTAATCCAGCTTAGTGCCATCATTCGGTATATAGCTTGCGCCAGCCAAGCCGGCTTCAGGACCGGATAGCAGGAACACCTTGCAGGGCAGCCCGTTCGCGCCGCTCTGGTCGGTGCCGTCCGAACCGCCGTTCTTGCGATAGGGAATCTTCACCTGCTTAATGGCGTCCTTGATATTGCTGTCGAATAGGTTAAGAAACGTGCTGTTCAGGTAGGCGTGGATGTCGCTGCTTTCGTACTTGTTGATGTCTCCGCTCTGCCAGACACGATTCTCGTAGATATCCTTCATCAACAGCCAAGTGCCGTTGCAGGAGTCATCGTACATCGATCCGGGCTTGCCCTGATGGACGACAATGAACTCTTTGGCCGTACCGTTTACTTTTAGCTTGACGATACTGCCGACGGCTTTACTGCCGAGTTTTGCATTTGCCATCTCCGCGCCTCCTTAGCCGTACACCCAGTTGATCGCGTAGTTCTCGGTGGGCGTGCTCTCTGATGCCACGAGCGTCTGCTTGACGATGTTGCCGCTTGCGATGTAGTCGCTGCCGCGCGTCGCCGCCACCAGCCCGCCCGAGCCATTGCCCTTGATGAGAGAGGTGGTGGAGGGGATGTTGACGGGGCCTGCGGGGCCCTGCGGGCCGGTCGCTCCGGTCTCGCCTTTCTCGCCCTGCTTGCCCTTTTCGCCCTGGTCTCCCTTGGGGCCTTTGATGTTGACCGTCGCGGGATTCGCAAGCCCGCCGTCGTTCGTCCAGCTCAGGTCTCCCGCCGCGGACACAGCGGGGGTAAAGGTCGCGCCTTTTGCGCCGTCCGCGCCCTTCGCACCATCCGCCCCGGCAGGGCCTTGCGGGCCGGTCTGTCCCTGCGGACCCCTTGGCCCCTCTGGTCCGGTATCTCCCTTCGCGCCGTCAGTGCCGGCAGGCCCCCGTGCGCCCGTGTCGCCCTTCGGGCCTTTGAGATTCACGGTCTGCGGATTCGCCTTGCCGCCGTCGTTCGTCCACGAGAGATCGCCCGCCGCGCTCATCGCAGGCGTAAACGTCACGCCGTCGCGTCCGTTTGTCCCGTCCTTACCCGGCGCACCGTCTGCGCCGTCTTTCCCGGGCAGGCCGTCCGCGCCCTTTGCTCCATCCTTGCCCGGGGCTCCATCCGCCCCGGCAGGGCCTTGAGGACCGGTCTCGCCGGGATCGCCTTTCGGACCCTGCGGACCCTCGGGCCCCGTGTCGCCCTTCGCGCCCTGCAAGGGGCCGTTGTTGATGAACTCGCCGGTAATGCCGTCGAAAATGTAGATGTCATAGGGCTCCGCCGTGCCCACGCCGTAGGCATCGCCTGCCGCTGCGGTCGCTTTCTGCTCGGCATCCAGCGCAGCCTTCGTGCCGTAGTAGCCCAGCACCTTGAAGCCGCTGCCGGTCTCCCCCTTGGGGCCTGCGGGGCCCTGCTCGCCTTGCGGGCCGGTCTTCCCCTGCGGGCCCTGTTCACCCTGCGGGCCGCGGGGGCCGGTCTCACCTTTGGGGCCCTGCGGCCCCGTCGCGCCGGTCGCACCGGTCTCTCCCTTGGGGCCCTGCGCGCCGGTTGCGCCCGTGTCTCCTTTGGGGCCGGTTGCACCGGTGTCGCCCTTCGGGCCCTGCTCGCCGGTATCTCCCTTGGGACCGACTTCGCCCTGCGGGCCGGTCGCGGCAACGCCCGTGTCGGCAAAAGCGCCCGCCGCGGCGTCCCACTTGAACCAGTTGCCCGTGGTCTCGTCGACGTATGGCATCTTGGAAACCGCCGTCTCCGCATCCGCCGCCGCCTGCAAAACCTCGTCGACCCAGCTTTGATAAGCTGCGGGCGGCTTGGTCGTGCCGTTTGCGCTCAGCGACGGCTCAACCACCGTGCGCCACGTCCGGCTCTTGGCGATCGCGCCGCCCACGGTGTAGGTGAGCTCGGCCATGCCCTCGCCTGCCTTTGCGGTGTCGGCGCTGCTCAGCGTCCAGATCACGTCACCGTTCTCGCTCTTAAGGCTCGCGGGATATGGCGCGCTGTCACCCTCACGCAGCACCGTCAGCGCGAAGACGCCCTCGCCGTACAGCCGCGCCCAACTGTCCGCAAGGCCGCGCCAGACGATCCTCTGCGCCTTGTTCTCGCCCTGATGGCCCAGCGGCAGATACGGCAGCTCGCGCACTTCGATCTCTCTCATACGATCTCGTACCCCCTCTCGTAGCCCTGCGCCGGTTCATGCGTCCTGCCCCAGTAGCGGACAAAGTTGCCGTAGGCCTCGTTATAGAGCTGGCTCGAATCGGCATAGCGGCTGTACTCGCCGTTCTCCGCATCGATCTTCGCCTTGAGGTACAGCACGTACAGCTCATCGTGCGGGGCCTTCACCAGCAGCTCTTCGTCCATGCTGTCCGGATAGCCAGTCGCCATGATCTGCTCGAGCTCTTCCGGCGTCGCCAGCAGCACGTCCGCCGCGATCCTGCCTTCAAGCGCCTTGAGCCATTCGAATTTTTCCTCTTCGGGAAAGGCGTTCGGCTTCGCCGTGTCGGCGTGCTGCATCGCTTTTCTCGGCGTCATGTTCTTCTCTCCTCTCTCAATGATGGATAAAGGCGGGCGCGGGTCTTGTCCCACGCCCGC
>ERZ779658.2465-NODE-2465-length-10903-cov-2.050332_pt1 | contig 10903 bp, 12 predicted proteins | sample MGYA00511485_ERZ779658 | MGnify/ENA primary metagenome ERZ779658 (study PRJEB29588, sample SAMEA2162182) | human gut metagenome | biome: human gut; feature: human-associated habitat; material: faeces | place: Denmark | collected 2008/2010 ... | reverse complement strand
TTATTTTCTGTTGCACTTTCCTTAAGGTTTCCCTCACTAGACGTTATCTAGCATCTTTGCTCTATGGAGCCCGGACTTTCCTCTCGTAATTCCTTTCGGAGATTTACCAGCGACTATTCAATTTACTCTATTTGTTATTTTATCACAAAATGTCTTAAAAAGTCTATAGTATTATTTATATTTGTCAAATTTTACAGATATGCTGTTACTTTATACCAAACTATTCATTTCTTCTAATATATTTTTATACTTTATTAAAAACACAGATTCATCTTGCACTTCAACTGCATTTTGTAATTCATTTATCATAACATATACTTTACTTATGCTATATTGTTTATTTGCATCTAAATTAGTATTACTCAACAACCTAGAATATATATCTATTGATTGCTTTGTATTATTTCCTATTTCTACCCAATTTTTAGAGTCTAATTTTGCATAAGCTTTTAATATATATAATTTAGATTCTAAGATATCTTTTTTAGTTTTGTAGTTTTCTGAATTTTCTATAAATCCTATTAAATATTCATATAATTTTGATAATGAATTCAATGTTTCCTCTTTTTTCTCATTTTTAGTAACTATTGTTAAATTGTCAAATTCCTTATTAAAACTCAAAACATTTTCTTGATTTACATTTGATTTGTATAAATCTAACGTTATTGTTGGAAGTGATGAATATAATATTTCAATTTCACTTTTTATATAATCCCAATTTATTTCATCTGAATTCGTTAAAACTCCTTTTGCTTCTAATTCAAATTTTTGACTTTTCTGGTTAGTTCCAGATGATGTATCTGATGAAGTACTAGAACCTGAGCCACTACTAGAATTACTATCTTTTTGAGAATCTTGTTCTTGTTTAGAATTGTTACTACTACTATCTTTTTGTTTGTTTGATTGTTCTGAAATTTCACTTACAGATATACTATAATTTCTCGTCTGAATATTGTTCATTTCATTAAATAAATTAACTAACTTTTCTTCCAAAAAATTAATTTCTGAAGTTTTCCTTTCTTCTTCTTTTCCTTCACTGCCCTTACTTATATTAACATATAAAGCCATTGATAAAACAATAATAATAACAATTAAAAATAAATATGCTATTTTTCTATATTTTTTCAAATTTTTAAAACCTCCGTTTTCTATTTTTTCTAGTATTTACATTTTTATTTTGGTTTATTCTTTGTATAATTTCTTTTTTATCTTTTATACTAATATTAATAGATTTTTTAGGAGATTAAAATGATTGCTAAAATTACTTTATATAGTAATAAAACAGGAGAATTAAATAAATTTTTAAGTCGTTTTTATAATACCAATTTGGATATTGAAAATTCTTTAAAATGGGAAAAAGAATCTGCTAATCCTGTAGAACTAGCAGAAATCATTGGAATTTTTGTTGACAATTCAGATGATTATGTTTTAAATATGTGGCTCTCTCTTGATAAAGATGTTTTTGTAAATGTTACTTCTGAAAATGCTGATTCTATTATTCGCTATTTATATGAAAGATTTCCGTATTAATATTGCAAATTTATTATAATAATGGTATAATTTTAATATTGTTCTGCAAATAAAAACGCTTTATTAGGAGGATTGCTTTATGGATATTTTATTTGTAGCAGGAATTGTAATTGCAAATAGTTTAATTAACGTTATTAATAAAAATAAACATTGCTTTTTCTGCTTTGGCAGTAAACAGTGCACGAATTGCATTTTTTGCTTTTTTTGTCGAAACTGTTCAAATTGCAAAAGTGACTTTAACTGTCTCTTTTGCAAAAGAAGCAAAAATTGTACTAATTGCAAAAGTTGTAATTTTTGCTTCGACTGTGTGCACTGTATCAGCTGTATGCATTGCGTTAATTGTATTAGCTGCAAATTTTTAACTAGCAAAGATAATATTATTAATGATGTTAATACTTTATAAGCAAGGGAATTTCCCTTGCTTTTTCTTTTAGTTATTATTAAATTTATTAATATACTAACATGTATAATGTATCCCCTTTAAATACTAACTGTTCCTCTGAAAATTCTTCATAGCAAATTGCTAAGACTACTATTACTATAAAAGCTAATTTTATCATTTCAACAAAGAACTCTTTTTCTTTTACCTTATATTCCCTCTTGTCTAATATTTGTTTTACTATATATACTAATATAGCAAGAACTGGGAACATATTTAGCACTCCTTGATAGCAAAATACAGCTACTAACAATGCTGAAAATATTTTTATATATTTACATTTTGGATTATCTACCATAAATTTTATCGCTATTACATTAAATAATACTCCTAGGCACATTACTGCTGATTCTGGAAATAATAAATATTCTAATGTAAATTGATTTAATATTAATATAAAGCTTCCTGCTAACAACATTAACTTTGTAATAACTTTTTCTGGATTAATTATTTTTTCTAATATTTTATTTATCATATAATTTCTATTTCTCTATAACTATAGTAACTGGTCCATCATTTATTAAACTTACTTGCATATCAGCTCCAAAAATTCCTCTTTCTACTTTAATATTGTTTTTTTCGCATTCAGAACAAAAATATTCATATAACTTATTTGCTTGTTCTGGTTTTGCAGCTTCTGTAAAAGATGGTCTATTTCCACTAGAACAATCTGCATATAAAGTAAATTGTGAAACAATTAATAATTCTCCTAATACTTCTTTTAATCCTAAATTCATTTTACCTTCTCTATCTGTAAATACTCTTAAATTGCAAAGCTTTTTTACTAAATAATCAGCTTGTTCCTTCGTATCTGTGTGAGTAATTCCAAGAAATACTAAAAATCCTTTTTTTATTTTTCCTACTACTTTATTTTCCACCTCTACTTTTGCTTCTTTCACTCTTTGAATTACAACTTTCATAATTATGTATCCCTTTCATAAATATAGACGGATTGAATCCGTCTGTTTTTATCTATTCTTCCTGTTCTTCGTTATTTTCTTCTATATCTATATCCGATTCAATCGCTACTGTTTTTTCTAGGTTTGTTTTTTCTTTTTCATCTTGGTTTTCTTGTTCATTTTGTTTACTATCTTCTAATTCTTCTTGCAAGTAATCTTTTATAATTTGTTTATAACCACAATTAGGGCAAAACTTCATTTCTTTTTCTATCTCTGAATAACATTTAGGACAATGCTTTTTATCTTTTAACTCTAAGCATTGTTTTAATAAGCTATCTATTTCATCACTTAAAACATCTAATTTTGTACAATATTCTTCTATTTCATTTTCGATTGAAATTTTTCCTTCTAACACATGTTTCTCATATACCTTTTTTCCAATTTCTTCATATACATCATTTACTTGTGTTCTTAATTCTCCAATTTTAAATTTAATTTTAGTTTCTTTTGCAATTTTTCCTGTTTTATCTGCTGTTATTTTATAAGCTTCAGAGGCCTTTTTTCCCAATTTATCAAAAAATTCCATATACTTTCATCCTTCCTTAAACGAACTATTTGCACACTGTTTACCTTTGTGCATTTATGCTTATGCTATTTTAATTCTTATCTTTTTTATTATTGGAAATTTAATCTAAAATTATTCACTTTTTTTATCACGTGTCATTAAATTTTTAACTGCCTCTGCTGGTTCTAATCCTTCATAAATAACTTTATATACTGTTTCTATAATTGGTATATAAACATCATTTTTCTTTCCTAATTCATATGCTACGTCTATATTATCAATACTCTCTATAACCATTCCGACTTCTTTTTTAGCTTCTTCTAATGTTTTTCCTTGTCCTATTAACTTTCCTGCTTTTCTGTTTCTACTATGTTCACTTAAGCATGTTACAATTAAGTCTCCTAAACCGCTTAATCCATAAAACGTTTCTTTTTCTCCACCTAATTTTACTCCTAATCTTGCTATTTCTCCTAATCCTCTTGTTACAAGTGCTGCAAAACTATTATCTCCTAGACCTATTCCAGCTGCTACTCCAGCACAAAATGCAATTATATTTTTTAATGCTCCTCCTAATTCAACTCCTTTTACGTCTTTTGATGTATAAATTCTCATTTTTTCTGACATAAAAGTATTTTGTACTAATTTTAAAACATCATCATGCTTTGATGCTACTACCAATACAGTTGGAATAGCTATTGATACTTCTTCTGCGTGACTTGGTCCACTTAAAACTCCTATTTTGGCTGTTGGCAATTCTTCTTTTATTACTTCGTCTAATGTTTTTAAAGTCTCTTTTTCAAACCCTTTTCCACATATTATAATTGGTTTATTATCAACATATTGTTTATATTGTTTAAATGTACTTCTTGTAAATTTTGAAGGTGTTACATGTAAAATAAATTCTGCATCTTCTATCACTTCTTTAAAATCATTTGAACATTCTATATTTTCTGGAATTGTTACATTTGGTAAAAACATACACCTTTTTTCTTCATTTATTAATCTTTTTTCTTCCTCTTCATATGACCATATTTTTACTTTATTTCCAATGCTGGCTAAATGAATAGCTAATGCTACTCCCCAACTTCCACTACCTATAATAGCTATTTTTTTCATTTTTAATTCTCCTTTTTATTCTTAAGTATTATTTTATTATATTTTTTATTTTTTAGAACCTACTTTATTCTCTGTTCCATTTAATATCCTTTTTATATTACTTCTATGATTAAATAATACAATAACAGCTAGTAAAATGCTATATATTAAATACACTTTTCCACTTTTACCTTCTGAAAGGACAGTATAATTTGTATTAATAAATAAAGTTAAAACAGGGAATAACACAGCTGCTGCACAAGATCCTAATGATACCATTTTTGTTAATACCATTAATACTAGAGCAAATACTAAACAAATTAATCCAATTTGCCAATTGCTCATAAGTATTACACCTAATGATGTAGCAACTCCCTTTCCTCCTTTAAATCCAAAAAATATTGGAAATGTATGTCCTGTTACAACTGCAATTCCTGCTATTTGTAATAATAATTCTCTATTCATATTTTCTATTACATTTCCTAATAAAATAGCAATTCCTATAGATACTACTCCTTTTAATATATCGCAAATAAGTGTTATCGCTGCTGCCTTTTTTCCAACTGAACGAAGCATATTAGTGCTTCCTGCATTTCCACTTCCTTTTTCTCTAACATCAAATCCAGCCATTTTTTTACTTAATATAACAGAAAAGTTAATACTTCCTATTAAATAAGCTATTATAGCCATTATAATATATACTACCATTTTAAATTCCTCCTTTGATTATTAACATCCTCTGAATTTTATTAAAATACATATACCCTAATTTATACTTCTTTTTCTAATTTTTCTCTAACTATAATTCTTACAGGTGTTCCCTCTAAACCAAATTCTTTCCTAATTTGATTTACTAAATATCTTTCATAAGAAAAATGGAATAATTCTTTATCATTTACAAAAATAACAAATGTTGGTGGTCTAGTTGATGCCTGTGTTCCATAAAATATTTTCAATCTCTTTCCTTTGTCTGTTGGTGGTTGAACTATTGCAATAGCTTCATTTATAACTTGATTTAACACTGATGTTGAAATTCTCATACTATTTTGTTCTGCCACATAATTAATTAATTCAAATAATTTATGTACCCTTTGTCCTGTTTTTGCTGACACGAAAATAATTGGAGCATATGAAAGATATTTTAGTTTGTTATAAATTTCTTTTTTATAGTTTTCTAGAGTTCCTGTCTCTTTTTCTACAGCATCCCATTTATTTACTACAATAATAACTCCCTTACCTGCTTCATGTGCTTCTCCCGCAATTTTTGCATCTTGATCTGTTACCCCTTCTGTTGCATCTATCATCATTAAACATACATCTGCTCTTTCTATTGCAAGTAGTGTTCTCATTATACTAAATTTTTCTATTGATTCTTTTATTTTACTCTTTTTCCTAACTCCTGCTGTATCTATTAATACATATTTTCCATTTTCATTTTCAAATTCTGTATCAATTGCATCTCTGGTCGTTCCGGCTACGTCAGATACGATCACACGCTGCTTTCCTGTCAACTTGTTAATGATAGAAGATTTTCCTACGTTCGGTTTTCCTACGATTGCCACTCTCGGACGTTCATCTTCTTTTTCTTCCGCTTCATGTTCCGGGAAATGTGCGATCACTGCATCTAACATATCACCGATTCCCAGTCTGGAAGCAGCCGATACCGGCACCGGATCACCAATTCCCAGATTATAGAATTCATATACATCCGGCATGAACTTATCAAAATTGTCAACTTTATTCACAGCCAGTACAACTGGTTTCCCGGATCTTCGAAGCATATCCGCAACCTTGGAATCTGCATCTACAAGCCCCTGTCTTACATCTGTGATAAAAATAATCACATCTGCAGTATCAATGGCAATCTGTGCCTGTTCTCTCATCTGAGAAAGGATAATGTCCTTGCTCTCCGGTTCAATACCCCCTGTGTCAATCATAGTAAATTCTTTATCCAGCCATGTAACATCGGCATAGATACGGTCTCTTGTTACTCCAGGCGTATCTTTGACGATCGAAATCATCTCTCCCGCCAGTACATTAAAAAGGGTCGACTTACCGACATTTGGTCTTCCCACAATAGCAACTACTGGTTTACTCATCTTAACTCTCCTCTATATTTCATTCTATATTTGTCACTTAACGATACTATTATACATTACCTTTGTCAAATAGTCCAATCAGTAGTTGACCTTTTTATAGAAAAAGTGATATAAATAATTAGGAGTAACTTATCATATAAAATACACAGGAGTTTTTATTATGCCAAATATCAAATTAATGGAAAGCGGTCTTCCTGTTGCACCACTTAAAATCGGTGCTCTGGAATCATGCCGCGAACTTGGTGAAAAAGTAAATGATTACATTGTACAATTCAGAAAAAGCACAATGGACAAGAACACAGATTCACCATTATATTATAATTACATGCGTGACAATTACCTGATCGATTGTCCGTGTCCACGTTTTGGAAGTGGAGAAGCCAAAGGACTTCTGACAGAATCTATCCGTGGGGCAGATCTTTTCCTCATGGTAGATGTCTGCAATCATAGTCTTACTTATTCTGTAAATGGTCATTTAAATCATATGTCACCAGACGACCATTTTCAGGATTTAAAAAGAATCATTGCTGCTGCTAACGGAAAAGCACGCCGTGTCAACGTTGTAATGCCTTTCCTCTATGAAAGCCGTCAGCACAAGCGTACCAAACGTGAGTCTCTGGACAGTGCCCTCGCACTTCAGGAACTGATCGATATGGGTGTATCTAATATCTTTACATTTGATGCCCACGATCCACGTGTTCAGAATTCCATTCCACTTCACGGATTTGACAGTTTCAATCCTCCGTATCAGTTCATGAAAGCATTGTTAAAAGCTGAGCCGGATCTTAAAGTAGACAAAGAACACTTAATGATCATCAGTCCGGACGAAGGAGCTATGCAGCGTGCTGTATACTTCTCTAACGTTTTGGGCGTGAATATGGGTATGTTCTACAAACGTCGTGACTATTCAACGGTTGTAAATGGTAAAAACCCGATCGTCGCTCACGAATTTTTAGGTGAACATCTTGATGGAAAAGATGCGATCATCATTGATGATATGATTTCTTCCGGTGAAAGTATGCTCGATGTTGCAAAACAGATTAAAGACCGTGGAGCAAACCGCGTATTTGTCTGCACTACATTCGGACTTTTTACAGACGGATTCGAGAAATTCGATGAATATTATGAAAAAGGATATATCGACCGTGTGATTACTACCAATCTTACTTATCTTCCTGCCGAAGCAAAGGAAAAACCTTATTTCCTGATTGCAGACATGAGTAAATTCATTGCATTGATCATTGATTCTATGAATCATGACATCAGTATCGGAAAAGTTATGGATCCAACTGAGAAGATTCACCGTCTTCTTGAGAAACACAACGGTACTTTGTAAAAATATAGAGAACTTGCCACCGGCGACTTCTCTTGCATACTGTGATAACAAAAGAACCTGCCATTGGCAGGTTCTTTTGTTTAATTTGTAAAATCACTGTAAGCCGTTCCGTCTTTCAGATCTTGTTTTTTTGCCGCAGCCATTTCCGAAACCGTTACAAGCTGATAACCTTCTTCTTCAAGTTTCGGGATAAGTTCCAGTGCTGCGTCAATCGTCTGACTATGAATATCATGCATCAGTACAATATCCCCATCTTTCAGATTCTTCATTACACTGTCAATCGTGCTCTGCGTGTTCCTTGTCTTCCAGTCCAGTGTATCTACATTCCAGAGAATCATTGGCATGCCCACATTCGACTTTACCGTATCATTGATTGCACCATACGGAGGTCTGAGCAGCGTTGCCGGACTTCCACAAATGTTTTTTATATTCCGGTTCGTATCATCAACTTCTTTTTTTACTGCCGCACCATCAATCTTTGTCAGCTGCTGGTGATCATATGAATGATTTCCCAGTTCATTTCCGTCTTTCAGCATCTGCTTTACAGCATCAGGATATAATTTCACATTTTTTCCAAGCATAAAAAATGTCGCATGCGCATTATACTTTTTCAACTGATTCAGAAGTTCTGACGTTCTTGGACCCGGACCGTCATCAAAAGTAAGTGCGATCATTGGCTTTTTCGGATCTATTGCTACTTTTTCTTTCGAAATCAGCTCACCCTTTTCGTTGAATTTGCATTTCTCAAGTCCGATCTTTACCTCTCCCGTTGCTACAATCCCTTTGGAATCAAAATAATATTCTTTTTCATTGATTGTCTGCCAGCCGGTCAGTGCTTTTCCTTCATCTGTCAGATAAGCCTTTCCATCATCTTTGGCCACCCAGCCGGATCTCTGCATAATTCCTTTATTATCAAAGCAATAAAGTGCACCTTCTATCATCTGCCAGCCGGTTACTTTCTTTCCATCCGAATCAAAATAATATGTATTTCCTTTTGATACCACAAAATCCGATGTTATATATGTTCCATCGTATTTTTTAAATTTATTTCCTTCCCATACACCAGTCGGATTCTTTACCTTACATGTTCCGTTCTTTATTGTAACCTGTACCTTCTTTTTCCAGTCTCCTTCCAGATTTTTTTTAATATTGGAATTTAATTTCGCAATGATCACATACGTTCCTTCTGTATTCGCATCCGCTTTGCTTAAAAATGTAATATTCTTTCCTTTTTTCAGATCTTTAGCGAAATCTTCTGCTGTATAATCTTTTGTTAATTTGTTTCTATCTTTATCCCGGATCTTTATGTCCGCCGAATAAGCCGGAAGCTGTTCTCCCTGCTTAATCTCTACATCCGCCACCTGTATGGTTATCTGCGCCGGTTTTCGCAGGATTCCTCTTACTACCGGTATTGCAATCGCAACTATACAAATAGTAAAAAGAGTAAGACCCACCCGAATGTTTCTTACTCTTCTCCGATTCCTTCGTCTTCTTCGAATTTCTGTATTATCCATCCCTAGTATCCCCCCAGATTTCATATCATTGCATAATCCTAGGATACTCTAATTCGACATATTTCGCAATTAAGGGATTCTTACAAATTTATTAAGTTTTGTTTAACATATGACACGTACACGTAACACTTCACCAATCTGTTTTAATTCCTCTACAACACCATCCGGCACCTCAGAATCTACATCGATCATCGTATATGCATATTTTCCCTTACTCTTATTTGTAAGGTCTGCGATGTTCATATTGTCTTTGGCAAGGATCGCTGATATCTGACCGATCATATTCGGCACATTGTGATGCAATACCAGAATACGCGTCTTATCGCCTCTCAGTCCCATATCACAGTCCGGATAGTTCACGGAATGTTTGATATTACCATTTTCCAGATAATCCATCACTTCTTTGACTGCCATCTTCGCACAATTATCTTCGGACTCTTCTGTAGAAGCTCCGAGATGAGGAATTACAATCGCGCCTTTGACACCTGCGATTTCCGGTGTCGGGAAGTCTGTGACATAATGTTTTACTTTTCCAGCTACAAGTGCATCTACCATTGCCTCGGAATCTACCAGTACATCCCTTGCAAAGTTCAGCACGATCACTCCTTCTTTCATAAGACCCAGTGCATCTTTTCCGATCATGCCCTTCGTACTGTCAAGTGCCGGTACATGCACCGTGATATAATCACAGTTTTCATAAATTTCATCTACATTTGTTGTATGATGGATACTTCTTGACAGTCTCCATGCAGAATCTACGGATACATACGGATCATATCCATATACATCCATACCAAGATGTGTTGCCGCATTTGCAACCAGAACTCCAATTGCACCAAGACCGATCACACCAAGCTTTTTGCCTTCCAGCTCCTGTCCGGCAAATGCTTTCTTGGCTTTTTCTGCATCTTTGGCAATGTTCCCGTCTTCTTCGTTCTCCTGTACCCAGTTGATACCGCCGATGATATCTCTGGAAGCAAGAAGCATACCGGCAAGAACCAGCTCCTTTACACCATTTGCATTGGCTCCTGGCGTGTTAAATACAACGATTCCTTTTTCAGAATAATCTGCGATAGGGATGTTGTTTACACCAGCTCCTGCTCTTGCAACAGCTAAAAGATTCGGCACATCCTGCATATCATGCATTGCTGCACTGCGGACCAGCACTGCCTCAGCCTCGCTGAAATTTTCTGTTACTTCGTAATTATCCCCCAGCATTTCCAGTCCACATGCTGCGATTGGATTTAAACAATTTACTTTGATGCTCATATCCTCTATATCTCCTTATGCATTTTCTTCTTCAAACTTCTTCATAAATTCAACGAGAGTCTTAACACCTTCAATAGGCATAGCATTGTAAATACTAGCTCTCATACCACCAACTGTTCTGTGACCCTTGAGGTTTACAAGACCAGCAGCAGTAGCT
>ERZ779658.2464-NODE-2464-length-10908-cov-2.141067_pt1 | contig 10908 bp, 9 predicted proteins | sample MGYA00511485_ERZ779658 | MGnify/ENA primary metagenome ERZ779658 (study PRJEB29588, sample SAMEA2162182) | human gut metagenome | biome: human gut; feature: human-associated habitat; material: faeces | place: Denmark | collected 2008/2010 ... | reverse complement strand
TTATTCAATTGCTATTTTTATAAAACTTAAACTATGACTCAACTTGATAGTCTTTAAATTTAAAGATACTTTTTTGCATCCTGTTATATCTTCATTTGCTTCTCAATTCCTCATGTAGATACTTTTGTTAATAATTGTGCATCCTCAACTATTTTCTCTATACTTTTGCAGATATTCTTCATATATCAGATACCGATAAATGCATCCTTAATTTATCTTGCCCTAAACCCGAAGATGCTTTGCCATATTCAATTGCATCCTCATGTTATTTTTCCATTGTTTAAAGATACCTTATCACTCGCGATTGTATCCTTTTCTTACTATTACTATGGTCCGAGGATAACATCCGCCATTAGATTTTATCTTTATTACTTTAACTTCCCTTTTGAAGATACTTTTTTTGCTATTCTATTTTATTAATATAATTTAGGATTTTTTTATTGAAATTTATTTTAACTGATTTGAATTGTTTGAATTATGAATGAATCAATGCTTTGAATATCAGAAGATATTAGATTAATTTTAGAAAAATCCCGGAAGCATATTGCTCCCGGGATAGATAATACAATATTGAACGATAAATTATCGTTTAGAGAACTGAGGTGCTCTACGAGCTGCTTTGAGACCGTATTTCTTACGTTCTTTCATACGTGGATCACGTGTAAGGAATCCAGCTTTCTTAAGAACTGGTCTGTAATCAGCATCAGCCTCAAGAAGTGCTCTTGCAACACCGTGACGGATTGCTCCAGCCTGTCCTGTGTATCCACCACCCTTAACATTAACGATTACATCAAATTTTCCTTCTGTGTCTGTTGCAGCTAATGGCTGGCGAACAACAACCTTTAATGTCTCAAGTCCAAAATACTCATCGATATCTCTTTTATTGATAGTAATTTTACCTGTTCCTGGTACTAAATATACTCTAGCAACAGATTTTTTTCTTCTACCTGTTCCGTAAAATTTTGCAGTAGCCATTGTAAAATCCTCCTTTTAACCTTTCTTAGAATTTCAGTTCAACTGGTTTCTGAGCCTGCTGAGCGTGCTCTGGTCCAGCGTATACGTGAAGTTTCTTGATCATAGATCTTCCTAAAGGTCCCTTTGGAAGCATTCCCTTAACAGCAAGTTCGATAACCTTCTCTGGTTTCTTAGCCATCATCTCTGCTAATGTAGTCTCTTTCATTCCACCTACATATTCAGAGTGATTGTAATAAATCTTCTGATTCAGTTTCTTACCTGTTACATTAACCTTTTCTGCATTTACAACGATTACATAATCGCCTGTATCAACGTGTGGTGTGAACTCCGGTTTGTTCTTTCCTCTTAAAACCTTAGCAACTTCTGATGCTAAACGTCCTAATGTATATTCCGAAGCGTCAACTACATACCATTTTCTTTCAATCTTATCTGGATTAGCCATATAAGTTTTCATTGTGGTTTACCTCCTGTGAATCATTAACATTTTCATGATAATATATCAGAATCAGCAAGATTCCGGGGCTTTGGCCTCTTACTGTTTCTCCTTTTGTCATACTTGCTTATTATATTATACTGTACCGTGTGTGTCAACTGTTTTTTGACATATTTTTCTTATATTTTTACTTATTTTCGTTGATCAAATGTACTTTTCCCGAGAATCTTCCCGTACATTTTTCATACTAAAATTTTAAATACTGTACACTATATGGTTTCAGTTCAAGCTGACCATTCATCGTAACCGTTTCCCCGGTCAGCAGATCTGCTGCCGTTCCATTCAGTTCTCCTGCATTGGCAGTGTATGGATAATCCGCAGCATTGATTGCAACGATCACTCGTTCTTTCTCTGAGCAGCGCTCGAATACCAGCTGATGATTCTGGATCACTACATTCTTATAAGCACCATTGCAAAGTGCATCACTTTCCTGGCGTACACGGATCAGTTTCTTAATAAACTCTGTCAGCTCATTTGGCTTTGGTTCTTCAAAGCAAGGGCGAAGCGCATAGTCATTATCCGGTGCTTTCTCCCCCGGCTCAGCCCATTCACTTCCATAATACAGGCACGGGATTCCCGGCATACCCATAAGCAGTCCGTATGCCAGCGGAATATGTTTCTTATTCGTCAGAATGCTTGCCAGTCTTGTAACATCATGATTATCCACAAATGTCATCAGGTGCTTTCCTCTGTAAATACACCACTGATCACTTCCGAACTGGCGGTGCAGGGAATGTGCGATCTCGAACATATTCATACTGTTAAAGCTGGAATATAATCCCTTGTAGCACTCATAATTCGTGCAGCTGTGAAGCATCTCATCATTCACGATAATATTATAATCGCCAAACAATACCTCTCCGATCAGTGCAAAGTCCGGTTTTAATTCCTGTGTATAAGAGCGGAGACGTCTCATGAAATTGTGATCCAGACTATAAGCCACATCCAGACGGAGACCGTCGATATCAAATTCGTCAATCCAGTATTTTACACATTCCATCAGATAATCTACGACTGCCGGATTCTGAAGGTTTAATTTGACCAGCTCAAAATGGCCTTCCCATCCTTCATACCAGAATCCGTCATTATAGCAGCTGTTGCCGTCAAAGCTGATATGGAACCAGTCTTTGTACGGTGAATCCCATTTCTTCTCCTGTACATCTTTAAATGCCCAGAAGCCTCGTCCCACATGGTTAAATACACCATCCAGTACAATTTTTACGTTATGTTTATGCAGATCTTCACAGACCTCTTTAAAATTTTCATTCGTTCCAAGCCTGCAGTCGATCGTCTTAAAATCTCTTGTATCATATCCATGATTGTCCGATTCAAAGATCGGATTTAACAGAATTGAATCTACTCCTAATGTCTGAAGATACTCAGACCAGTCCATAAGTTTGCGGATACGAGGAACACACACACCGTCATTGTGCACCGGTGCCCCACAGAATCCGATCGGATAAATCTGATAAAAAATACTATTGTAAGCCCACATTACTCATCCATCCTTTCTGTGTCTGCCATAAACTATGCTCCGGCAGATCACTCACTGTTCTATTATACCACATTTCGTTCTTTAAAGACACAAAAGACACTGCCACTGGCAGTGCCTCTTGCATACTTCCCTATCTGAAAGACCTGCCGCTGGCAGGTTATTTCCTGTTATATATAAGTTTCTCTCCCCGCATGAATATGTAGAACCATACAAACAGCAGCACACCTTTCAGAATACTCGAAATCGTAATACTCCACCAGATCCCGTTCAGCGCAAGTGTTGTATGAACCAGTATCAGCGCAAGCGGAATCCTGAGCGCCGTAAATACAATACTGATCACAGATGGCGGCACGGTCTTTCCATACCCCGAAAATGCACCTGCCGTCGTAATCTCAAGACTCATAAAAAGCTGCGATACACCAAGGATCCGAAGATAATCCACTCCAAGCGGAATTACATCTTTTTCTGTAATAAAAATCCGGAATACCGGAGCCGGACAGCATATTAATAATAGCGTACAGAAAATCCCCCATACAAATACTACTTTTAATGCGCTGACATATCCCTGATAGATCCGTCTCTTCTTACCTGCGCCATGGTTCTGCGATGTAAATGAATTCACCGCTGCTGCAAAACCATCCGCTGTCATCCACGAAATTGATTCTATCTGTGAACCAACTTTCTGGACAGCCACCGCCGCATCTCCATATCCCGCGACCAGACGGGCAATGATCATCGATATTCCGGTAAACAGCATACTCTGAACAGACGTTGGAAAACCGATTCTGACAATTCCTTTCAGATGATGCAGATCCGGCTTCTTCAGATATCTTACATATTGAAAAAGTACGGTATCCTTCATCGCAAATATAAAAAACATAACTGTAACGATCATCTGCGCGGTTACCGTAGCAATTGCTGCACCTGTCACTCGAAGAACCGGAAATGGTCCGATTCCAAAAATCAGAACCGGATCCAGGATGATATTAACAACCAGTCCGGTCGTTGTTGCCAGAAATACCGGCCTGCTGTTACCGATTGCCGTAAATAATCCGGTATACGTCTGATTTAAAAAGGAAAACAAGACAAGTCCGCAAGTAATTTCAAGATAATATATGGCATCCCGGATCACCTGTGCCTGATTCAGATGGAAAAAATGAATCAGTGGTTTTGCCCCTAATATACAGACAAGTCCATAAATAATCCCCAAAATCAACGTAAGCTGTAACGCGTTGGATGCATATTCTGCGGCCTCTTCACTATTAGATGCCCCAAGTGCATGTCCGACATTAACCTGCCCTCCCATTTTTGCAAGCGCGGCAAGTCCGTTGGAAAGCCACATATACATTCCTGCTGCCCCAACAGACGCTACCGCCGAACTTCCGATACGGCCGATCCAGATCATGTCGGTCATATTGTACGCCATCTGGATCAATGACGTCGCCATGATCGGGACAGCCAGTCTGGTAAGAGATGATAATACAGGTCCGTTTACCAAATCAATTTTCTTTTGCATGATTGGCTATACTCTTTTCAATACTTTCACGATCTCGCCCATATACATCGTATGATAATCCTTATCCGGATACCATTTCTCATCATTTTCCTTAACATCGAAACATTCCGGTTTCATATCCTGTGTATACTGAGTCTTGCATACGAAGATCAGATCTGCTTCTTCAACTGCAGTTGTTCCGTCTACCGCATATGGATGAAGACCTGCTTCTTTCCATTTATCTTCTACGTCTTTTCCTGATACAGATCCGCATACGCTTAATGCTTTTCTGTAATCTTCTGACAGGAAAGAAAGCGTGTACATACCGGTCTCATCCATGAATTTCTTCGTGTATCTCTGTGGGCGGATATATGCAGTTGCGATATTCTTTCCCCACATGATTCCGACACCACCCCAGCTTGCTGTCATGGTGTTACTCTTTTTTTCATCTCCTGCTGTTACCAGCATCCACTCTTTTGAAATCTTTGTGAATGGGTTGAATTCCAGACTTTCAATTGCTACTTCTTTAAATGCCATTTCCATATCCTCCTTATCGTCTTTATGTACTCTCACAAAATTAAGTATGAAACAGTAGCAAGAGTACATCTTTGCTTTTAGAATTACAGACAGTGAGTATTCACTGCCTGCAATTTTACTGTATTCTTTTATAATTATACTACTTTACTAACACTTTACGGAAGTTTTTCTTACCCTTTTTCAGGACTACGCCTTCTCCACTTAATGCTTCTCCGGCAAATGTCTGGAATACATCTGTCACCTTCTCACCATCTACAGATACTCCACCCTGCTGTACGGCACGGCGTGCTTCTGACTTAGAAGCTGTCAGTCCTGATTTTACTAACATCGTCAGGATATCGATGTTACCGTCTGTAAGGTCTTCTTCTGTCAGTTCTGTCTTTGGCATATCTGCTGCTGCACCTGTTGAGAATAATGCTCTTGCTGCCTCCTGTGCCTTCTGTGCTTCTTCTTCACCGTGAACCAGTTTTGTAAGCTCGAATGCAAGGATCTCTTTTGCTGTGTTAAGCTGTGCACCTTCCCAGCTGTCCATCTTGTCGATCTCTTCTAATGGAAGGAATGTCAGCATACGGATGCATTTTAACACGTCTGCATCTGCAACATTTCTCCAGTACTGGTAGAATTCGAATGGTGATGTCTTGTTAGGATCAAGCCATACAGCACCGCTCTGTGTCTTACCCATCTTTTTACCTTCTGAGTTCAGAAGCAGTGTGATCGTCATGGCAGAAGCGTCTTTTCCGAGTTTACGACGGATCAGTTCTGTACCTGCAAGCATGTTGCTCCACTGGTCGTCCCCGCCAAACTCAAGGTTACATCCGTATTTCTGGTATAACTCATAGAAGTCATATGCCTGCATGATCATGTAGTTGAACTCAAGGAAACTGAGTCCTTTTTCCATTCTCTGCTTGTAACACTCCGCTGTCAGCATTCTGTTTACTGAGAAATGCGGTCCTACCTCACGAAGTACATCGATGTAGTTCAGATCAAGCAACCAATCTGCATTGTTTACCATAAGCGCTTTTCCATCAGAGAAATCGATGAAACGGCTCATCTGCTCTTTGAAGCAGTCACAGTTATGCTGGATCTGCTCCGGTGTCATCATACTTCTCATATCAGTTCTTCCGGATGGATCTCCGATATATCCTGTACCACCACCGATCAGTGCGATTGGCTTGTTTCCTGCTTCCTGCAGACGTTTCATCAGGCACAGTGCCATGAAATGTCCTACATGAAGACTGTCTGCTGTCGGGTCGAATCCGATATAGAATGTAGCCTTTCCATTATTTACAAGTTCTTTGATTCTCTCTTCATCTGTTACCTGGGCGATCAGGCCTCTTGCCTGAAGTTCTTCATAAATTCCCATCTTTCTTCTCCTTCTCTTTTCGTTTTATTTTTCTGTAACTTCTACAGAATATTCATAACATGTCTCTTGGCACAAAAACTGTGACCAGTAGCATTATAACGCATCATTCAGCTTGGCCTTTTTATATATCCGAAAAGAACTTTCCTAACATATAAAAAAGTCCTTACTGCATGACGCAATAAGGACGATCTATCACCGTGGTACCACCTTAATTCACTGACAAGATATCTGTCAGTCTCATTCGTGCAATAACGAGCACAACTCCGTCACAGCCTACTCTCTGTCTGATCTGTTCCCCATATCAATCTATGAATTTAAATTCTAGTAATTAGATATGAATTTCCATCATCAGATTTCGGTGTGAAGCTCCGGGATGTATTCGCAGTCAGTCATCTACGCGCCTCTCATCAGCCGGCAGCTTTCTGTGTGTCTGTTCTGTCTGTTACTTGTTCCCTTCATAGCCTTACATATATAACTTCCATATAAGAGTCATAATAACTCTCGTAGTCTTGATGATAGACTATTGTAATCCTTTTGTCAAGTGGTCTTGTATATATAACAAAGAATGTGCCTTGGCACATTCTGGCGCCTGCGGCGATCGCTTGCGACACCTACCTTGTACGCCGCAGTGCGTATCCCTAGCGGAGCGTTTTTATATATTAGGAAAGAACTTTCCTAATATATAAAAAACGGAAGTATCCCCGGCTCTTCGCCGATTCCACTTCCGCTTTTGAAAAGGGATTATTAATGTGTGTGTTATCCGTATTCTTTCACATCATTATCCCGGATAACCTAATTATCATTTAAACTTATTTGCAAAGTTTCTTGAACTCGTCAGCTACAAACTGAACTTTTGTTCCAATGATTACCTGAACGTCTTTCTGAGATGGACGAACAACGCCTGCAACACCTGCAGATTTGATCTTCTTCTCATCAACCTTTGTGTAATCTTTGATTACAAGACGAAGTCTTGTGATACAGTTGTCGACAGACTCTACGTTATCTTTTCCACCAACACCATCAAGAACGATCTTAGCTACTGTTGTGAAGTCATCGTTTGCAAGAACAACTTTTGTTTCATCATCATCGTCATCTTCACGACCTGGTGTCTTCAGATCGAATTTAACGATTGCGAAACGGAATACAGCGTAGAATACGATGAAAGCTGCGATTCCAAGAGGAATGATAAGCCATGTCTTAGCTGCTGCCGGAAGGGGAGCAGAGAAGATAAGGTCTGTAAGTCCTGCTGAGAAGCTGAATCCTGCACGGAATCCAAGAGCTACTGTGATTACTGTAAAGATACCATACAGTAATGCGTATACAACGTAAAGTGCCGGAGCGAGGAACATGAATGCGAACTCGAATGGCTCTGTAACACCACAAACGAATGCGGAAATTGCTGCAGATGCGATAAGTCCGATTGCAACTTTGCTCTTTGCAGACTGAATCATAGCAAGAGCTGCTCCAGGGATACCAAACATCATACATGGGAAGAATCCTGACATGTACATTCCAAGACTCCAGGAAACGTCTGCAGATGTTTCTCCATTCCAGAAGTGTGACAGGTCTCCAAGTCCGATTGTATCAAACCAGAATACATTGTTCAGTGCGTGGTGCAGACCGAACGGGATAAGTAATCTGTTAAAGAATGCATAGATACCAGCTCCAAGAGCTCCCATTCCTTCGATTCCTTTTCCAAGTGCAACCAGTCCTGCAAAGAGTACCGGCCATACAAAGAGCAGAACTGCAGATACAATAATAGAAACAACACCTGCAACGATTGCTACACAACGCTTACCACTGAAGAATGACAGCCAGTCAGGAAGCTTAGTTGATTTGAATCTGTTGTAGCAAAGTGCACCGATGATACCGGCGATGATACCGATAAATGGGTTTTCGATTTTGCTGAATGCGATAAATGCTGTTGATCCTTCTTCCAGTGTTCTAAGAACAGATACTGCTCCAGTAGAAAGAAGGTTTGTGATCATCAGCCAGGATGCAAGTGCAGCAAGACCTGCTGTACCATCATGGTCATCAGACATACCAACACCAACACCGATTGCAAAGAGGAGTGCCATATGATCGATCAAGGCACCACCAGCTTTTACAAGGAAAAATCCGATCTGCTCAACAACACCAGTTACATCTCCACCCTGCATAGTAGATGGACACATTGCATATCCTAATCCCATCAGGATACCACAAATCGGAAGACAAGCAACAGGAAGCATAAGAGCTTTTCCTAATTTCTGTACGAATTTCATAGAATTCCCTCCTTAATAATCTCTCATTTTTAATCCCTTTTTATTTTAACCGGCAAATGAGTCCTCCGGTCAAAATCACCTCTGATCCTCCGGGTCTTCCACAAACCAGAGAACCATCTATGACAAAAGCGCCTTGCGCTAAAGTCCAAGTTCATCTGCTGCTGTTCATTTCTCAATGCAGCCTTTCACTTTTGTTACCGTTCAAAGCAACCTTATTCGTCCTCCGAATCCGCCATCGCAACACGGCGAATATGGAGTGTCAGATACAAAACTTCCTCTCCTGACAGCTTGCAGTCTGCCGTCTTTTCTATGTAATCTGCAACTTTTCTGCTGCAAGAATACTCTCTCGGATACTTTCTCTGCATCATCTCTGTAATCTCGTTCTCTTCCTCTTCAAGTAACTCCTTGCGGTAAATCCTCTGAAGAAGGAACTTCACATGTGTCAGAAATCTCTCATAATGCAGCGAGCCTTCATCCATCTCAATCCCAAGTTCATCTGCTACGATTCCAAGAATCTCTTTCACCTGATTCGGAAATCGTACCGCATCCCGAATATCTGTTCCATACTCTGCGTTGACAAAATGCAATGCAATAAATCCTGCTTCGTCCTCAGGCATCTCTACATCCAGTCTCTTTTTCACAAGTTCTACCGCATATCTTCCGAGTTCAAATTCCTGTGGATAAAATCTTTTAATCTCCCACAGCAACGCATTCTCAAGATGAATCCCCTTTTTACAGCGGCTGATTGCAAAACTGATATGATCTGTCAATGTAACATAGATGCTCTGATTTAACTTCAGCTTCATTGTCTTCTTTGCATAGGAAATGATCTCGTTCGAGATCTGAACCTGCTCAAGCGGCATCTTCGCCAGCAATTCCTTGAGCTGTTCTGCTATGCTCTGACTCTTGATACGGAAAACCTTCTCTATCTTCTCTGCAGGAACTTCCTGTCCCCGCTTCATCTGGAATCCGATTCCGCGGCCCATGATAACAACTTCTAAGCCTTTTTCGTCAAATGCAGATACAATATTGTTATTAATTATTTTGTCTATAACCATCCGATTGGCCTTTCTCTAACTTTGGGAAAAACTCCCTCATAATAAAAAAGCCAAACTTTAAGGCATCCCCCTTGATTCCTTCGGTGACGCTCATAAAATCTGGTTTTGCCTGCCTAACAGTAACAATCCTTCTTTAATGATAACAATTCGTCAATGTTATCTCTTTTCTACGTGATTCAGTATAACAAACCTGCACATAAAAGTCAATCAAATATTTTATAATTTGTTAATAATATTTATATTTTTTTTATACTTTTACATAATACGCGATTTTTTTCGTTATTCTTTACAAAAGCAAATTCCAGGCATACGCTTAAAATTCGTCTCTGCCTGAAATTTGGTTCTATCTACTGACAATCACCACACTGTCTAGTCTAACAGCGAAACGGTTCATTGTCAACCTTTACAAAAAATTATTTGCTTTTTTCATCAAGGTAGTCAATTTTAACAAGTGTTAGTCCCTGTGGTGGAACTGTCATTCCTGCTGCCTGGCGATCCTTTGCCTCAAGAATGGCTGGAATCTGTTCCGGGGCAATTGCTCCTCTTCCGACTCCGATCAACGTACCTGCAAGAATCCGGACCATATTGTAGAGGAATCCATTTCCACGGACACGAATTGTAATAAGCTCTTCCTCTTTCTCTACTTCCAGATCATAAATCGTGCGAACCGTATCTTCCACCTGAGTATGAACATTACAGAAGCTCTTAAAATCATGTTCCCCTTTCAGATATCCTGCTGCTTCTCTCATCTTCTCAAGATCCAGGTCAAAAGAAACATGATACGTGTCTCTTCTTCTCATCGGATCCGGGAACTTGCTATTTAAGATCTTGTATTCATACGTTTTCTCCGTATCACAATGTCTTGGATGCCAGTCTGCTTCCACCTCATCTGATGCCACAACCACGATATCTTCCGGAAGCAGTGGATTCAATGCATAAGCAAACCGGTCTGCCGGGATTGTAGACTCTGTGTCAAATACAGCAACGTTTCCCTTCGCATGGACTCCAGCATCTGTGCGGCTTGCCCCGATCACGATAATCTCTTCCTTCGTAAGTCTGGAGATTGCCTGATTCAATTCACCTTCAATCGTCGGCACTTCCGGCTGCACCTGCCAGCCACAGTATGCTGTCCCGTCATACGCCACTCTCAATCTGATTCTTCTCATATCTGTTCTTTCTCCTATACTATGAGAAACACGCTCCGCGAGTTTCTCAAGTTATCGCGGCA
>ERZ779658.2452-NODE-2452-length-10960-cov-2.156167_pt1 | contig 10960 bp, 11 predicted proteins | sample MGYA00511485_ERZ779658 | MGnify/ENA primary metagenome ERZ779658 (study PRJEB29588, sample SAMEA2162182) | human gut metagenome | biome: human gut; feature: human-associated habitat; material: faeces | place: Denmark | collected 2008/2010 ... | reverse complement strand
GGCACAAAAGTGTAAAAACTTTAATAATTCTTTAAAATTGTTACATTTCGTAATATTATTTTACCCTTATGGATTAAGAAAAATTTTTTTTAATATGATATTCTTATTTTTATGAAGAGAATTTTAATTGTAATCTTTGTTTTGCTGATATTAGGGGTTTTATTAAAAGCTTGCTTAAGGCAGGATATTCCTTATGTACTGCCGGAAAAAATAGTAAAGCATGATTTGCAGGAAATAGTTTATCCTGCTAAAGAGAAGAATGTAACAATCAATTGTGTTGATTATTTACAATCACAGGCTCCTGTTGGATATTTCGGCGGGGAACTTATAATTTCTACAATCGGAGAAGGCCCTAAAACCTTTAATCCGTGTAATACAAAAGACTCAACCTCTTCTTCTATGGCCGGTTTAATGTACGATGGGCTTGTAACAACTAACCCGAGAACCGGCGAGGTTGAACCACAGCTTGCGAAATCTTTTACAGTTGACGGAAACGACTATTTAATACATTTAAGAAGAGGAATACAATGGACAGATGGTAAGCCAATTACTGCTGATGATGTTATGTATACATATAACGAAGTTGTTTTTAGAGGGCTGGGCAATCCTTCTGTTATGGACGCAATGAAAGTTGATGGAAAGCTTCCTGAACTTGTTAAAATTGATGATTATACGGTGAAATTTACGACACCGCAACCTTTTGCACCTTTTTTAAGGCTTCTTTCATATCCGATTGTTCCTAAACATTATTTTAAACCATATTCTGATAGAGGCGAATCAGTCTTTAATGCATTTTTAAGCCCTAATACTCCTCCGGAAGAAATTGTATCAAGCGGTGCTTTTAAGCTAAAAGAGTATGTTGCAGCCCAAAGAGTAGTATTTGTAAGAAATCCTAACTACTATAAAATAAATTTGAAAGATGAAAAATTACCTTATCTTGATAAAGTGGTATACATGATAGTTGGTGATACTAATAATGAAATTCTAAAATTTGAAGCTAAAGAGATTGATGTATTAAGCCTCAGGGGTTCTAATGTAGCAAGGTATAAAATAAGAGAACCTCAATCTGATTATATAATATATAATCTAGGTCCTGATACCGGAACTTTATTTTTAGTTTTAAATTTAAATAATAGAAAAGATAAGAACTGTAAGCCTTATGTTAACCCCGTCAAAGCCTCATGGTTTGCAAGTCGTGATTTTAGGGCTGCAATTGATTGGGCTATAGATAGAAAAAATATGGTTCAAAATATTGCTTCCGGTGTAGCCGAACCTTTGTATACTGCAGAAAGCTTAAATTCTATATATTTAAATAAATATATAAAAGGCCACCCAAAAGACAAAGCTGTTGCTCAAAAAAGCCTCAAGAAGGCCGGTTTCTACTATAAGAACGGAATACTTTATGATAAAAATTCAAACCGTGTAGAATTTGATTTATACACAAATGCCGGCGTTCTTGAACGTGAAGCGCTTGGTGTGATGATTAAACAAGATTTGGAAGATTTGGGTATGAAGGTAAACTTTAAGCCGCTTGAGTTTAATTCTCTGGTTAATAAATTGACAAATACACATGATTGGGATATGGCAATAATGGGGCTTACAGGTTCGCCGCTTGAACCTCATGACGGTAAAAATGTTTGGACTTCATCCGGCAGTCTGCATATGTTTAATCAAAGACCGCAGGGATACTGTATTGATGATAGATTAAGCTGGGAAAAAGAGCTTGATGAAATTTTCCGCGAAGGTGCATTAAAGCTTACTTTTGAAGAACGAAAGCCGCTATATGACAGATATCAGACAATAATTTATGATCAGAAACCAATTATATACTTGTACTCGCCGATAAGAATTACGGCAATAAGAAAGAAGTTTAAAAATATATATCCGACAGCTTTAAGCGGACTAATCTATAATCTGGATGAAATATATGTAGACGGAGATAAGGGGTAACATAGTGGAGTTTTTTAAATATATTACAAAAAGAATTTTACAGGTGATACCATTATTAATAATAGTATCTATTATCAGCTTTTTTATCATCAGACTTTCTCCTGTAGACCCGCTTGCTGAATTAAGGCTGAATCCTTCAATATCTCAGGAAACACTTGACAAGGAAGTTAAGCGTCTTAATTTGGATAAACCTATTTATGTTCAGTATATTTCATGGGCAAAATCTTTCATAAAATGGGATTTGGGATATACGTCAACCGGTGAAAAGGTTTCAGTTAAACTAAAGGAGCGTATACCAAATACTTTACTTTTAACAGTTGTTGTGATTTTTATGACCTGGGCTGCCGGAATACCTCTTGGCATTCTGGCTGCTGTTAAAAAAGAAACTGCTTTTGATAGGTTTTTGACTGTTATTTCAAGTATAGGAATGGCAATACCTTCATTCTTTTTCGCGATATTAATGCTTATTTTTGCGGTTAAAACAGGATGGTTTCCAGTAGGTGGTCTTACAAGTTATAATTTTAATGAGCTCGGATTCTGGGGAAAATTTACAGATATAGCACGGCATCTTATATTACCATCTATTGTACTGTTTACAATATCTCTTTCAGGCTTACAGCGTCAAATGAGAGCTAATATGCTTGAGGTTCTTGATAGTGATTATGTAAAGTTTGCCAGAGCAAAAGGACTTAGCGAATGGAGAGTACTTTTTAAGCACGCTCTTAGAAATGCAATAAACCCTATGATAACTCTTTTAGGTTTTGAATTTGCAGGCTTGTTGAGCGGAGCAGCGCTTACGGAATATGTATTTCAGTATCCCGGGCTTGGAAGGCTTATTCTGGAAGCGGTTATGAAATCAGATATTAATCTCGTTATGGCATCCTTGATGATGGGGACAATAATGCTTATACTGGGAAATTTAATAGCAGACATACTGCTTATGATTACAGATCCTAGGCTGAGAAAGGGAGAAGAGTAAATGGACGGGTTCTTTTCTAAATTATTTAAGGATAAATTTGCTAAAGCAGCGTTTATAATTCTTGCAGTTTTATACTTTGTTATATTCTTTGCAGATTTTATTGCACCGTATTCAAATACATATTCAAATAGAGAAATGTCTTATGCGCCTCCGTCTAAGATATATACGATAACACCAGAAGGAAAACTTTCGCGGCCGTATACATATAATTACATAAGGGAATATGAACCAACTCTTATGCAGACAGTATTTAAGCAAGATAGGAGCAAAAAATACTATATCCGACTGTTTCCAAAAGCAGAAGGGTATAAATTTCTTGGAATTATACCTACTCATAGACATCTTTTCGGTACCGATTGCGGCGGGCATCTTTACCTGCTTGGAACAGATATAAATGGCAGGGATGTGTTCTCACGGCTGCTTTTTGGCGGTAGAATTTCTATGACAGTAGGATTTCTTTCGTTATTAATAGTATTTCCGATAGGTCTTTTATATGGAGGAATATCCGGTTATTTCGGAGGTTTCCTCGATACAATTATGATGCGTTTTGCAGAGGCTGTTATGGCAATACCAAGCTTTTATCTGCTGATAATCCTTGCTGCAATCCTGCCCTCTGGAATGACGAGTGTGCAACGTTTTGCATTGATTATCATTATTCTGGCTTTGATTGGCTGGGCCGGATTTGCCAGAGTTGTAAGAGGTATGGTGCTCTCAATAAAAAATGAGGATTTTGTGCTGGCTGAAAAAACAATAGGTGCATCTAATTTGAGAATAATTTTAAAACACATATTACCTCAGACAACAAGTTATGTAATAATCGCAATGACATTGAGTGTTCCATCTTATATACTTGCAGAGTCCGGCTTAAGCTTTTTAGGGCTTGGAATACAGCAGCCGGATGCAAGCTGGGGTAATATGCTTAAAGAAGCACAGGAATTTACTAATATTCTTTACCGTCCGTGGCTTTTATCTCCAGGTTTTCTAATTTTTATAGCAGTTCTTTCTTTTAATATTCTCGGTGATGCAATAAGGGATATTCTAGATCCTAAATCTATAAAAAGAGGGCGGAATGATTAATCATTCCGCCCTCGGATATTTTTCGGCTTAACCTAAAATGTCTTCTAAGTCACCGAGTATACCTTCATGGTTGCCTCCGCAGTTACAGTTGCATTCAACTTTGCCTGTTACATCAACCGTAACCTTATGGTCTTTGATTGCTGCTAAGATATCATCTAATTTGTTTAAGATTTTATCTAATTTTTCAAGCAATTTGCTGTCATCGAAGCCTGCACCGCCAGAGCCGCCCTGGTTCTTGATAGCTTCAAGTAAGTTGCAGATATTTGTATATCTTTCGTCATTCTTACCGAATTCAGCTTCAAGTTTTTCTTCAATAGATTTTGTTGTTAAGTTCAATACATCCATTTTACCATTTATATCTGTTAGAATGTTATTGTTTTTACCTGTTAATTCAAGTAGCTCAGCGAGCATTTTTTCAAGAGATGATAGGTCTACTGTACCACCGGTACCAGGTTTAATATTTCCAATTGCATCAATAATGGCTTTTGTATTCTCGTCCATTTTTGAGAGAACTTTTTCAAGTAATGCTTCAAGATTGGAACCGCTTCCACCGCTGATATTGTTAATTGCTTTGAGTATGTTATTTAATTGTCCAGCAATATCAACACCAAGTTCAGAAATAGCTTTTAATACTGCTGCCTGGAATTCTGCATCCTGTTTTTGCATATTAGCTAACAGCTGGTTTGTAACATCAATCTTGTCACCATTCTTACTAATAGCATCAAGCAGTTTCTGTAAGTCTTCCTGTGATATACCACCTGACTGGTATTTATTTAATAGTTCTGTAAGCAGATTGTTTGTAATATCTGTTTTATCATTGTTTTCTTTAAGATATTGTTCAATTTTTTCAAGACTTGCTTTGATATCTGTATTATCAGGGAACTCTTGGTCAAATTTACCAATAATAACATCCAGCTTGTTATTGATATCATTACCAATTGATTCGATGTTTTTAAGAATTTCAAGTAATGCTTCAAGCTTATCGCCAGTAGTACCTTCCATTTTATCAAGTTTAGCTAAAATTTCATTAAGTGTTAGGTTACTGTCTTTGTCAATTTCAATTTGGTCACCCTGTTGTTCAATTAATGTTTTTAACAATTCTTTCAGTTGTTCCATGTAAATATTTAACTGTTCTGTTGAGCCAGCTTGTCCGTTTTTAATAGCATTAAGAATTTCTGTTAATTGTCCTTTAATGCTTTCGCCATTTACAGTGATATTTTCATTTGTAGCTTCAATTAATTCTTTGATAGTATCACATGTTGAATTAATATTTGTTAGGATTTTGATGATTTCGTCTTGCTGCTCTCCTTGATTTTTTAATTCTTCTGCAATACCTTTCAGATAGCTGTTATTCTGAGTTAGCAATTTAATAATTTGATCACCGTATGTATCAATCTTAAGTCCCAACTCATCAATTTTTTTCAACAAGGCATCTATACCTTCTTTGAAAGCTTCAATCAAAGCTTGCTGATCATCAATCGAGAGATTAATAGTTACATTATTGTTGTTATTAATTTCTGGCGGTATAGGAATATCATCTTCTGATGAACAGCTTGCCAGTCCCATTGCTGCACCAGCGGCAATCATTGCCGCACCAAAGCCGCTTCCTACACCTGTTAAACAAAGAGCACCGCCGCCAACAACAAGAGCTCCTGATACCAATGCTCCTGCATTATCTTTTGCAAAAGCTACTGTTTTATCCCACCAGCTTTGTTCTTCTTCCTTTGGCGCCTGTTTCTTTTGGGTTTCGCTGTACTGCATTTTGCCGTCTTTGCTTTTACCTTTGTTTACCAGAACAAAATCTCCGATTTGTGCCTCTCCAGATGAGAAAGCTTTGTTTAATGCTTCAGCTTCTTGAGCAGTTAAGCCTAGCTGCTTTGCTTCATTAGCATTAATCTTACCATCTTTTAGGGCATTAATAATTTCTTTTGCCCTATCCGGATTAAGTTTGCTAAAATCTACCATAGTAATTGTTACTCCTTTCTATTATTTTCATAACAATACAATCCTACTTTGATTAGGTTAACGGCATTTTTTTTGAAAACTTTAGAAATTTAGCCTGCATTGTTACAAAAATTTACAATATAAGCTTAAACTTCGCTTATATTGCGTATCTTATTTTCCCTTTTTCTCGTGTATAGTAAATAAAAGATTTTTACATTTAGAAAATTGATTAATTGTAAACTAATTGTTACATTAATATTGCAGAATACATTAAAAGGCTGATTGAAAATGTTTATAAATCATATTAAACTTTCTACAGTGAGGTTTTTAGTGAACAAAAATCAATTAAAGAAACAAATACTCCAGAAAGAATTACAGATAAAAAAACTACATTTACACCAACCTTCAACAGAGTTCTGTAATCAGCTTTACAATACATTAATTCTTGAAAAAGCTATTCTAAAGAAGGAATTAGAAAATTTAGAAAGAAAAGATTCAAAGTTAAAAGAAAACTAAATGAGAGGTGGTGAAAAAGATGGCATATAAAATTCAATGTGACAAATGTATTAGTTGTGGTGCATGTGCAGCTTCATGTCCAGTAGGGTGCATATCACAAGGCGAAAACTGTTTTGAAATAGATGCATCAGCATGTATAAGTTGTGGAACATGTGCAGGAGTTTGCCCAGTTGAAGCTCCAATCGAAGAATAGAAAATAAATTCACAAAAATATCCTCCTTTGTATATTATATAAAGGGGGATAAAAATGTTTTGCAGAAGATGTTATAGAAATATGCAAAATTGGGATATTACAGCAGAAGAATTTAGAATAAAAATCATGCAAGGAGCAGTTATAATAGATGTTAGAAGTAGACAAGAATATAGAGAAGGGCATTTAGAAGGCGCAATAAATATACCTGAATTCGAAGCAAGAAATAGAATAACAAAAGAAATATTAAATAAAAATCAATTAATATTAATTTATTGTCAATATGGTGGTAGAAGTAGAAACGTATGCAGACTGATGAGAAAAATAGGATATAACAATGTATATAATTTATATGGTGGACTAGAAATGCTTTAGTAAAATGACTAAGTATTCATGTGATTGATAATAAAGAAAAGATATGATAAAATTGCTCGGGTGAGAAAATGGATATAGAAAGAATAGGAAAAGGTACAAAAACGAAAATAAAATATTATAAAGAAATAGATTCAACACATATTCACGCAAAAGAAATTCAACAAGATGGTGATTGTGTCTTAATTGCAGAAATACAAACAAACGGAATTGGAACTAAAGGAAGAATATGGCATACAGGAAAAGAAAATAATATAGCAATGACAATAATAAAACATCCTGAATGTAAGGTAGCAGAATTAAAAGGTCTTACGATACAAATAGCAGAAAAAATACAAGAAGTAATAAAAGAATTGTATGGATATGAATTAAAAATAAAAATGCCGAATGATTTAATGCTAAATGGAAAGAAAATATGTGGAATTTTAACAGAAGTTCATACTCAGGGAGAAAAAATAGAATATTTATTAATAAGTATTGGCTTTAATGTAAATGAAGAAGAATTTAGTAAAGAATTAATCGAGATTGCTACATCATTAAAGAACGAATATAAAAAAGAATTTGATAGAGAAGAGATAATAGTAAATATAATAAATGCAATAAACGAGTTATAATTTATAAAATGATGAATAGAATATATCAGGAGGCTAATATGGATGGAATAATAAGTATTATAAAAGGAGTTACTATATCAATTATATTTACATTGATATGTTTATTAATATTTTCACTAGTGTTGGCATACACAAATGTAAGTGAATCATTTACTGCACCAGTAATAATTATAGTTACAGCAATAAGTATATTTGTAGGAAGCTCCATAGGAAATTTAAAAATGAGGAAAAACGGGTTATTAAATGGAGCATTAATAGGAGGAATATATTTAACAACATTATATTTAATATCAGGACTTATCAGTAAAAATTTCACATTAACATTACAATCAACAATAATGATAATATCAGGCATGATATGTGGGATGTTTGGGGGAATAATAGGAGTTAATAAAGGCTAATATATATTAGCTTTTTTATATAGTGGAAAAGTTCTCCTTGCAGGAGAACCTTCTGTATTAGATAAATATGGCGAGTATTAGATTTTCTTAAAATTTGCATTTGATAGAAAATCTTAGACTCGTTTTTTTATTTAATAAAAAAATCAATAAAAATAGTTGATATTTTTAGAAAAATAGGGTAAAATCTATACAGACTAAAGGAGGAAAGCTATGATAACGTTAGAAGATGTAATAAAAGATGAGGAAGTTGAAGCATTTGTAAAAGCTTCACAAAAACAATTAAATGCATTAGGTTATACAGAACACTCATATAGACATATAGGAATTGTATCAAAAAGAACAGGAGAAATTCTGCAAAAATTGGGATATGATGAAAAGACAGTTGAATTAGGAAAAATAGCAGGATATTTACATGATATAGGAAAATTATTTATTCCATCAAGTGTATTGCAAAAGCCAGGAGCATTAACTAAAGAAGAATATAAAATAATGAAAAACCATACAACATTAGGATATAAACTATGCATAAAAGATGCAAAACTTAGACCATATTATGCTGGAGCATATTACCATCATGAAGCATTAGATGGGACTGGATATCCTCAAGGGTTAGTAAAAAAAGACATTCCATACGAAGCACAAATAATTAGAGTTGCCGATGAATATGATGCACTTGTAAATAAAAGACAATACAAATCTCACATAGGAATAACAGACACATTAAAAATTATAATTGCTAATACAGCACCATCTCCAAATGCCCCAAAACATACAGGATATACTAAAGCTGGAAAGAACAATAAAAAAGTAGTAAGAGCCCTACTAAAAGTAGTTGTAGATGATATAGAATATGAAATATCTGCTTCTGTAGATTATGTAAATAGCTTAAAAAGTGAAATTAAAAGGCTAGGCCAAGTTGAAAAGTGTATAAATAAGATGAATTCAGCAAAAAGCGAAAATAAAAAAAATTATTATGAGCAATATGCAAAATTATTATTAGAAAAAGGTGAATCCATTGAAAAATTTGATAGTATCTATCAAGAGATAAAAGATTCATATCAAATGAAAAAACAAAATTTAAATGACTTATACAAAGAAATAAAAGAAGTAAAGAAGTTATATGTTTAAATAGAAAGTGGGAGAGGAATTTTAACTTTTCTCCCATTTTGTCGATTTATGTCGAACGATTTTTCTTGACAAAACAAAAAATAGATGTTAACATAGTTATAGAATTTGAATTCCAAAATTTAATTCAAAAAATTTTTTTCGAAAAAAATCAAAAAATTAATTACACAAAAAAAGAGGTGATAGTGAATGCATGTTTAAACTCACTAAAGTAAGAATTGCCTATATTTTAACACTCACAATTTTTTTTACATTTCAAATATTTTTAAAAGAAAATCCAATACAAATTGAAAAAAGTCCAGAAATCCAACAAGAAATACAAGAAAACAATTTAGAAGAGTCAAAATGGTTTATAGAAATCCCCAAAATTTCATTAAAAGCAGAAATTGCAGAAGGAACAACAAAAGAAACTTTAAATCAGTATGTTGGGCATTTTGAACAAACGCAAATAGAATGTGGAAATATTGGATTAGCAGCACATAATAGAGGATATAAAGTAAACTATTTTCAGAATATAAAACAATTGCAAAAAGGTGACGAAATAAAATATGTTCATAATGAGTTTGAAAAAATTTATGAAGTTGAAAAATGTAGGATAATCAAAGACACAGATTGGGAATATTTAGAAGATACCGAAGATAATAGATTAACACTAATAACATGTGTAGAAAATCAACCAGAATACAGAAGATGTATACAAGCAATTGAAAAAGAGGAGGATAGGTATTGAAGAAAGTTTTAAAAATTTTACTTATAGTTTTACTAGTTATTGTAGCAAACATAGGAATACTTGTAAATACTGTACAAGCAGTAGAAAACGGTGAACAAATAACAATATATTCAAAAGGATATTTTAACAGAGTAATTAGAAATAATGGAATAGTTATAAAAACAGCACATGCTGTATATCAAGAAAATGGAAAAGAATATCCAGTTTATTGCTTAAATCGTGAACTACATGGAGTGGGAGAATATATCACAACATATGATGTAAAAGACCAAGGAAAAATTGAAGATTTAGGATTATGGAGAGTAGTGATAAATGGATATCCATATAAAAGTATAGAGCAGCTTGGAGTAACAAATGAAGAAGAAGCTTATATAGCAACAAAGCAATCAATATATTGTTATATTTACAATACAGGAACAGAACTCTATTCAGCAATAAATGAACAAGGAGAAAGAGTAATAAACGCAATGAATAACATATTAGAAAATGCAAGAAATTCAAATGAGAGCTTTGACAATCCAAATATTGAGATAGAACAAAGTGAAAAATGGAATGTTGATGAAATAGAAAATAAATATGTTTCAAAAGAGTACAAAATAAAAAGCAATAAAAACATTTCGAAAATCACATTAAATTTAGAATCGCAACCGAAAGGAACGAAAATTACAAATTTAGATGAAGATGGAAAATTTAAAATTTTAATTCCAATAGAAAATTTAAAAGAATCTGGAAAATTTAAAATCAAAATTCAAACTGAATTAGAAACCAAACCAATATTTTTAGGAGAAGCACCAAGTAATGACTTACAAAATTATTTATTAACAGCATATTCTTATGAAGATATGGACAAAGAATTTGAACAAGAATATGAGAAAAATAATACAAAAATAATAATTGAAAAAACAGATAACGACACAAATGAAGTACTAAAAGGAGCAAAATTTGAAATTTTAGATGAAAAACAAAAAAGTATTAGAGTAGCAGAAACAAACAATGATGGACAAGTTATATTAGATGGGTTAATGCCAGGAATCTATTATATAAAAGAAGTACAAGCGCCAA
>ERZ779658.2432-NODE-2432-length-11059-cov-2.070156_pt1 | contig 11059 bp, 10 predicted proteins | sample MGYA00511485_ERZ779658 | MGnify/ENA primary metagenome ERZ779658 (study PRJEB29588, sample SAMEA2162182) | human gut metagenome | biome: human gut; feature: human-associated habitat; material: faeces | place: Denmark | collected 2008/2010 ... | reverse complement strand
CGGCCGTTGTATTATCGGCAGCCAATCCGATCATGATACCGATCGGTCTTGCGATTTTTATTATTGCAGTCGCTATAACACGGTATGTATCAGTGGGATCATTATTTGTAGCCTGGTATATCCCGGTGAATACATTGGTATTTCATTGGCTGGATGGAAAGAATCCGTTGTTTTTACATATGATGATCTTAAGTTTATTATTTACCGTGTTGGCTTATGTGCAGCACAGACAGAATATTGTCAGGCTGTTTCATGGTACGGAGAATAAGATTGGGGCAAAAAAGGAGGAGAAGGTAAATGAGTAAAGTAAGCTTTTTGGGGGCAGGCAGCTGGGGTACTGCTCTGGCGATTATGTTAGCACAAAACGGACATGACGTTACTCTTTGGTCAAAAGTGCAGGCTGAGGTGGATATGCTGCAGCAGCACAGAGAACATATTCATCGTTTGCCGGGTGTGAAACTACCGGATTCTATTGTTGTCACTTCAGACTTAAAACAGGCCTGCGAGGGCAATGATCTGATTGTCTTTTCGGTAGCATCTCCGTTCGTTCGCGCAACGGCAAAAGAGGCAGCAGCTTATATTCCGGAGGGACAGCGTATTGTTAATGTGGCAAAAGGCATTGAGGAAGATACGTTGATGACATTGTGTGATATTATCAAGCAGGAAATTCCGTGTGCAGAAGTTGCTGTTTTGTCCGGACCAAGCCATGCAGAGGAAGTTTCGATTGGAATGCCGACAACCGTTGTGGTAGGAGCGAAGACGAAAGAGTTCGCCTGCTATCTGCAAGAAGTTTTTATGAACGATCGTTTTCGAGTATATACCAGCTCTGACATGATCGGCATCGAACTTGGTGGCTCGATCAAAAATGTCATTGCCTTAGCGGCGGGCATCAGTGTGGGACTTGGCTGTGGTGATAATACCATGGCAGCGTTGATCACTAGGGGAATTACCGAAATTGCCAGACTTGGGATTGCGATGGGAGGACGTTTGGAAACGTTTGCAGGATTATCCGGTATCGGTGATCTGATCGTGACCTGTACGAGCAAACACAGCCGCAATCACAATGCAGGTGTGTTGATCGGTAAAGGCTATACGATGGACGAAGCGATGAATGAGGTTAAACAGGTTGTAGAGGGTGTTTATTCGGCGAAAGCGGCGAAGAAATTAGCCGAGAAATATCAGGTTAGCATGCCGATCGTATCGGAAATCAACGAGGTGCTGTTTGGTGATCTGTCTGCAAAAGACGCATTGGCAAATTTATTGACGAGAGATCGTTGTGAAGAGTATCCAAACGATCCATGGCAGCAATAAATCCGACACGTGCGCAGTATCCAACTGTTGTATTGCAGTGGAAATAGGAATATCTGTGCCGGTTGTCTCATATATACTATCAAAAGTGATCAGTGTTGGAGAATATGTGATGAGACAGCAGGAATATAAAAAACAGAATAAGGTTGTTTTAGAGGGGATAGAACCGGTAGAAAGCCGGGAGGAACGTCTTCATATGGCTCGACAAGCATTTGGCCGGGAAAATATGACATATGAAACGGCAAAACGCTCTGAGCATCCCGGTCGTCTGCTCCGGTTGGTGACGGCAGGGATGCTTTTTAGTATAGCAGTGTGCTATTGCTTACAAAATGGTTCTGTTTTTGGGTACGATAAGGAGTGGATTGAGCAATGTCTCATGGATAATCACTTGTGGGAACAGGTGTCAGATGCTGTTGCACAGGGGATAAGTCAATTTACAAAATAAAAGTATAGGATACAAAGAGGCGGGATTTTTACCGGTGAACGTCTTTTTGTCAAGAAATGAGGATGAACATGAGAAAACTGGCATTGAGCGATGAGGTACTTTTGTCGGTGGAAAAACCGGCCAGATATATTGGCGGCGAGATCAATATGGTGAAAAAGGATCCATCAAAAGTTGATATACGTTTTTGTATGTGTTTCCCGGATGTTTATGAGATTGGTATGTCACATCTTGGGATTCAAATATTATATGATATGTTTAATACGCGAGAGGATATATACTGCGAGCGTGTCTATTCACCATGGGTGGATCTGGATAAGATCATGCGGGAGCAAAAGATCCCGTTGTTTGCATTAGAGTCACAGGATCCTATCAAAGAATTTGATTTTTTAGGGATCACGTTGCAGTATGAAATGTGTTATACCAACATTTTGCAGGTCTTGGATTTGTCGCACATTCCGCTGCACGCCGGTGAGAGAACATGGGATGATCCGATTGTAATCGGAGGTGGTCCGTGCACATATAATCCGGAGCCCATTGCTGAATTTTTTGACATTTTTTATATTGGAGAAGGAGAGACTGTTTACCGCGAATTATTGGATGTTTATAAGGATTCCAGACAAAAAGGAGAGGACCGGTTGACATTTTTGAAGCGGGCATCCGGTGTGGAAGGGCTGTATGTTCCTCTTTTATATGATGTAACGTATCACGAGGACGGAACGATTGCGTCTATGGAGCCAAACTGCAAGGAAGCACCAAACCGTGTAAAAAAACAGGTGGTGACGGATTTGAGTGATACTTATTATCCATCTAAACCGTTGGTGCCGTATATTCGAGCTACGCAGGACCGAGTCGTGTTGGAAATCCAGCGTGGATGTATCCGCGGATGCCGTTTCTGTCAGGCGGGGATGATTTATCGTCCGATTCGTCCGAGAAAACTTGATTTTTTGAAACAGCGGGCAATTGAGATGCTTGACAATACCGGGTATGAGGAAATTACTTTAAGTTCTTTAAGTTCAAGTGATTATGATGAACTGGCGGATTTGGTTTATTATCTGATTGAAGAATGTCGTCAGAGAAAATTAAATATTGCGCTGCCATCGCTTCGTATTGATGCGTTTTCCTTGGATGTTATGAGTAAAGTTCAGGATATCAGAAAAAGCAGTCTGACATTTGCGCCGGAGGCAGGATCTCAGCGCATGCGTGATGTGATTAATAAAGGTCTTACAAAGGATGTGATTTTAAAAGGAGCATGGGAAGCTTTTCAGGGAGGCTGGAAACGTGTTAAACTATATTTCATGTTAGGGCTTCCCGGTGAAACGGATGAGGATATTGCAGCAATTGCGGAATTGGCAAATGATATCGCTGCTACCTATTTTGAACTTCCAAAAGAAGAACGTCAGGGAAGACCGGAGATTACGGCAAGTACGTCATTTTTTGTACCAAAGCCATTTACTCCGTTCCAGTGGGCGCCGATGGGAACGGCAGAGTATTTTGATGAGAAACGCCGGTTCCTTACCGGTAAGGTGAGAGAACAGATAAATCAGCGTTCCATCCGTTATATCTGCCATGATGCTGTGACTTCTGAATTGGAAGGAATCTTTGCCAGAGGTGACAGGAAACTTTCAGATGTAATTGAAAAGGCTTACAAAAAGGGGTGCATTTTTGACGCATGGACGGATTATTTCCGCCCGGATGTATGGAATGAACTTCTTGATGAACTTTCGGTGGACCGTGATTTTTATAATTACAGAGAACGAAACGAAGACGAAATCTTTCCATGGGATTTTATTGATATTGGTGTCAGCAAACAGTTTTTACGCCGTGAATATGAAAATGCAAAGCAGGGAAAGGTTACGCCGAACTGTAAGCAGAAGTGCAGTGGATGCGGAGCTGCTTCGTTCCATGCGGGTATCTGTATGATGGATAGAAAAGCAAGTGGAGGTAGTGCACAATGAAAACAAGAATGCGTTTTGTAAAATGCGGCTCGATGAAGTTTATCGGACACCTTGACTGCATGCGTTTTTTTCAGAAAGCGATTCGACGTGCAAAATTGGATGTTGCGTATTCAAAGGGGTACAGTCCGCACCAGTTAATGAGTTTTGCTTCGCCGCTTGGCGTCGGTGTAACAAGTGACGGAGAATATATTGATGTAGAATTTTATTCACTGCCGGATCTTTCACTGCCGGATCTTGTGACCTACTTAAATCAATTTATGACTGATGAAATATTTGTTACAGACATTGAAATTATGCCGGATGGTTTTAAAAATTCGATGTCGCTTCTTATCGCTGCGGATTATATGGTAGTGGAAAAAGAAGCGGGTGTTTTTCCGGAAAATTGGCAGGAAAAATGGCTTTCTTTTATGGAGCAGCAAGAAATTGTGATTGAGAAAAAGACGAAAAAATCTGTGAAAGAAGTGGATATTAAACCACATATTCTTGCCTGGGATTTTTCAATGGATGCTTTTGCTAAAAAAAATGGTGAAAACTATGGAACACTTCACTGTGATTATGAGGGAAACTCGCTGTTTATGCGGCTGACAAGCGGAAGTGAGACAAATATTAAGCCGGAACTTGTGATGCAGGCATTTTATGCATTTTGTGAGAATGAATTAGAACCTTATTCGTATCAGATTCACAGAATGCAGATGATTTTTAAGAAAAAGGGAGAATAGACGATGACAAACCGCAGCCAGATTGTAATTACAAAAGTGCAGGATAAAACGATACTGGTTTCTGTGCATAACGACAAATTGTATGATGTTTTAGTAGAAAACGAGGAAAATACTTCCGGAAATGTTGGTGATATTTTTGTTGGGAAAGTGCAGAATGTCGTGGATAACATTCATGCGGCTTTTGTGGAATTTGAGAAAAATAAGGTTGGATTCCTTCCTTTAAGTGAATGTCAGGGGAAAACGGTAAAAGCCGGAGATGAATTTGTTGTTCAGATTAAGCAGGCGGCAGTTAAGACAAAACAGCCGGTACTGACAATTTTCCCGGAAATTGCAGGGCGGTTTGCAGTTGTTTCCACAAAATCAAAAACAAAAGGTGTTTCAAAAAAAATTACAGAGGAAGAAAAAAAGAAAGAACTTTATAAAATCTTAGAAGATTTTTGTGAGGATCCCTATGGTGTGATTCTTCGCACGAGTGCTAAGGCAGCGAGTGAAGAAGAAATCAGAAAAGAGTGCACCGGACTTCTGAAACAAATGCATGAGTTAATGGATTACAGTGAGTATAAAACAAGATTTAGCTGTTTGTATCGCGAGGCGTCGTTTTATTTAAAATATATCCGAAGTTTGGAACTTTCAAATTTTGAGAGGATTGTCACGGATTTACAATCGGTTTATGAAGAACTGTATCCGATTTATGGGGATAAGGTGGAATTATATTCGGATGATAGTTATTCACTGGATAAATTACTCGGCATTTCGACAAAGTTATTAAAAGCAAATGAAAAGAAAGTGTGGTTAAAGAGCGGCGGTAATCTTGTGATTGAGCCAACGGAGGCATTGACGGTTATTGATGTGAATACCGGAAAGGCAGTGGATGGCAAGAGAGCGAAAGAGACGACATTTTACAAGATTAACTGTGAAGCTGCCATTGAGGCTGCGCGCCAGATTCGTCTCCGAAATCTATCGGGGATTATATTGATTGACTTTATTGATATGAAAGAGCGTGAACATGTGGAACAATTAATGCAGCTGCTGCGTGAGAAACTTTTGGAGGACAAAGTAAAAACGGTACTTGTTGACATTACAAAACTTGGACTTGTTGAGATTACGAGAATGAAAAAAAATCCACCTTTGCGGGAGGTTTTGTCTAGTAATCACTTGCTTTTTAACTATTTTATATGATAAACTTTATATTGTTATAATATTTAACACCAAAGAAAGGGATAAAAATGAAAAAACTTCAAAAAGCATTTGAAACCTCGGTTAATATATGCTTTGTCAGCGATGAGAAGTATGCAAAACCACTTTGTACATCGTTGTATTCTCTCTTGTATAATCGGGACAAGACACGAAATTATGACATCCTTATTTTACAAGATGACATTCCCGGGGAGGCACAAGAACAAATTCATGCACTGGGAAAAGACGAGCCGGGAGTCAGCATCCGTTTTATTAATATGAGAGAAAGAAAAAATTTTTTTCCGGAAACGGCAAATGCGTATTACACAGCAGCTATCAATTACCGCTTGTATCTGTTTGATGAGATGTTCACAAATTATGAAAAAATGTTGTATTTTGATTGCGACATGATTTTTTTGGAGGATGTAAGCAAACTCTACGATACGCATCTTGGTGAAAAGGAAGTGGCAGCTGTTCGGGCAGAAGATCTTCGTGTTTTGTCACAGACGCGCCGTGCCATTTTTTTAGATGGTATGCCATATAATGTGGATAATTATCGAAGTGACGGTTTGAAGATGCAATATGCAGAGGATTATTTTAATTCAGGGGTATTGCTTCTGAATCTGCAAAAAGCCAGGCAGCATATTACGATGTCGCAGGTTTATGAATTGCTAACGGGGCACAAATATATGTTTAGCGATCAGGATGTCCTTAATATGCTGTTTGATGGCAAGGTGATGCCTTTGGATTTTTGCTGGAATTATACCACATTTGTGGCAGGACATTTGCAAAGCGGCAATATTCACAGCCAAACATTGTATGCAGATCTTCAAAGGGATAAACCGGCAATTATTCATTATGTCGGGAAACGCAAGCCGTGGTCAACAGGTGAGATACTGCGAGAACAGTACGAAAAATATTATAATATAATGGAAAATAAGATTTAAAATGACAGAAATGGAGGAAAAAATGAGAAAGAAATTTTACAGACAGGCACAAAAAGGGATTTGTATTGCAACATTATCGGCTACGGTGCTTACAAGTATCCCGACCGTATCCTATGCAGAAGCGTATGCCAAGGGAAGGGCAGTTATGGAAGAAATGCAGAAGCTTTCCCTGCCTACAGAAAACGCAGTGACTTTTAATCTGGCAGATGCGGCTCTTAGACAAGAAAAAAACTTTGTAGATGCGTATGGTGAGGATTTTACTACTACCGTCATCGAAATTAATATTGCAAAAAATGGAACTTACATCATCAAAGGCTCCAATGAGATCAATGGTGCATTTGTCGACACTCACATCAAGGTAGAAAAGGGAGTGGAAGCAAATATTATTTTTGATGGAGCACAGATTCAAAATAATCAGATGTATGATTCGGGTGTGGATAGTTGTGGTAATATCTATACCAACCAGATTTTTCCGGTACTGGACATCGAAGGAACAGCAAATCTGTATGTGGAAGAGGATTCCTGTCTTACATCACCGGATATGGATTATAGTTATGTGATTCAGGTAACCGGTGATATGACGCTCAAAGAAGGTAACGGCCGTCTTACTTTGATGAGAGGTAACTGCAAAGAAGATTCAGAGGAAGAAAAGTATGGTGAGTCTATATTAGGAATGAAAGAGGGAGAAAATCGTCGTCGGGGAACTGTCACATTGGAAGGTGGAGATCTGGCTGCCTATGGAGGAATTGAAGGATTGGAAAAATTTACAATGACAGGAGGAAAAGCAGAGTTATCCTACGGTGATAGTCGTTGTGTTTACGCTGAGGATATCGCTATTTTGGGCGGGGAACTGTCACTGACTGATGATGCAGAGAAAGAATGGATTTCGTATTTTCTTAAAAGCAGGAATAGTATATACATTGACGGAGCGAAGATAACGGCGAAACAGAAATCTCCAACCCAGCAAAGTGGGAAAATTGACATTGTAGAGTCAGAAGGGTCAGATCCGGTAATTCGCAATAGTGTAATTTCCTATGATGAGCAATATTTTACTCTGAATCGTGTGTCAGATGTGTATGGCGGGGGAATCGGTCTTTTTACCGTGGATGGACTTTTAAAAAATACCAAAGTGAAAACCATTAACGGACAGCCAGTCACGAATCTTCAGACCGCAGAAGACGGCACCTTGAAGTGCTTTATGGAATATGGGAAAAACATAATCAAATTGGAAGATGGAAGCGTTTATACATATACTTACCAGAGTGATTGGGATAGCGGACATGCAATAGAAAACATGATTAAGGATGACCCGGCAGTAAGTACTCACAAGATTACGCTTCAGGTTGAAGGAGAGACAAATCAACAAGAGTTCGTGGTGCCGGATGGATTCAAATTGGGAAATCGATACTTTGACGGACAAAGATATTACGAATATGACTACGGAAGTGCAGGAACTCCAGACAAAATCACAGAAGATATGATGATTACTTTGCGCGAAGTGGAATTAGGAGTGACTGTGGATGGAGAAAAATTTGAAGGAGATGTGCTGCCGAATGAAGTGTTCTATTTTGCACAGGACAGAAATGGTGGTAGTTTTGTCGCCTATCCGGGAGATACGGTAAAACAAGGTGCAAGTTATACATCCTGTCTTCCGGCAGTTAAAAAAGATGGAAAATGGTTTGTGAAAATAGGGGGAAAAGCCGATCTTGATTCGCTGCATAAGCTGCTTCTAAAGGATGATGCATTAAATGTTCTTTTGGATGCTGATATTGATTTTAGTGAAGAAGATGTTTCTGGATTGCTCAATGGTGGCGCAAATTCATTTTATGGTATATTTGATGGAAATGGACATAGTATTACCAATGTGAAAAGTAACTATTATCCATATATTTTGATGGGAAATAATTATGGTACCATCAAAAATGTGCGTATCCAGAATGCAACGGTGCCATCTAGAAATTATTCGGCAGATTTTCGCTCTGGTATTCTCTGTTCCAACAATTATGGAACAATCGAAAATTGTGCGGTGGAGAATGCTGTCATAAAAACGAAGAAGAAGACAGAGTATGACGATGAAATGACTATTAAACTTCGGGTTCACAGCGCATTAGCCGGCGGAAATTATGGCACGATTAAGGATAGTTTTGTAAAGGACATTACGTTTGATGGGGATGGCGATACTTATCCGCTTAGCCAATCATTTACCGGAAGCCATATTGAAAATACATATTATCTTTCAGAAAAAACAGAAGATAAAAATGCTAAGACGGCACAGCAGTTTGCCTCTGGAGAAGTGTGCAGCCTTCTGAACCATGGAGTGAGTGACGGAAGCCAGTATTGGTACCAGAACATCGACAATGACGGTGAAAAAGACCAAGCTCCGGTGGCGGATTCTTCACACGGAACAGTATATACCGGCTATCAGGAATGTGTGAAGAGTTATTCCAATGAAAAACTTCCGGAATCACCGACCGCTCATGACACAATATATACTGCACAAGGAAATGTAATCACAGGTATTTGTAAGAAGGATTCTGCTCATTCAGTGAGGATGACAGTCAGTGGCAAGGATGTTGTATATGATAAAACAGCCCATGCGGTTGACATTGGTATCGAGTTAAGTGAAGAATGGGGCAAAGTAGAAGTGCCTTATGAAATCTTTTATACACGTGAGGGAGCTCAGACAGAGGACCTTACCAGTCCCGGTACCATCAAAGCTACCGTATCAGTAGGCACTGCTAAGGTAGAAGTGGTTTATACCATCAAAGAAGCACCGGCAGAAAAGCCGGTTGTAACGCCAACTGCAAAACCAACCGACAAACCAGCTGCAACGCCAACTGCAAAACCGACCAAGACCTCGGATTCTCAGGCGACGAAGAAGTCTGCTGAAAGGGAAAAAGCAGTACCGAAAAAAGTTGGTGTAATACTGAAAGTAAAAGGAAATAAATACAGAGTAACGAAATCAAAGGCAAAGGGCTCTACGGTTGAATTTACAGGCTATACAAACAAAAAGAAGAAAAAAGTCACCATTCCTGAGAGCATTACCGTTCAGGGGGTTGAGTACGATGTTACTTCCATTGGAGAAAAAGCCTTTAGTAACTGCAAAAAACTGACTCTGCTTGAAATCAAAACAAAGAAACTGACAAAGAAAACGGTTGCCCCAAAAACATTTAAGAGCATTCGAAAAAAGACAGTTATTAAAGTGCCAAAGAGTAAATATAAAGCATATAAAAAGGTACTTCGTGCCAGAGGACTGAACAAGAAAGTCAAGATTAAAAAATAAATTTGGGCTGGTTTCGTTTGCGTCAAATGTTCATGAAAAATACTTGACATAGTGTGATTGGTCATGCTATACTGTTAAGCGTATGCCGCACAACGAGGTTATAGTTCTGTCCATTTTTCATGAGACAGGCACCATAGTTGGCGAGTAATTTTATTAGGAGGTGCTATATGTACGCAATTATAGCAACCGGTGGTAAGCAGTATAAAGTAGAAGAAGGCGACGTAATCAAAGTTGAAAAACTTGGTTTGGAAGCTGGTTCCGAAGTTACTTTTGACCAGGTACTTTTAGTTGGTGACAAAGATGTCAAAGTTGGTACTCCAACTGTTGACGGAGCTTCTGTCAAAGCAACTGTAGTAGCAGAAGGCAAAAGTAAAAAGGTTATTGTTTATCGTTATAAGAGAAAAACCGGATACCACAAAAAGAATGGTCATAGACAGCCATTTACTCAGGTAAAAATCGAAAAGATTAACGCTTAATCTTTCAGGTGAATCTATGATTCAGGTAATTGTAAAAAAGCAGAATGGGAACATAACGGGTTTTCATATGGAAGGGCATGCCGGATATGCGGACCGGGGCAGTGATATTGTTTGTGCTTCGATTTCTGTTCTCGCCATTAACTGTGTAAATTCAATTGAAGAATTTACGGAGGATTCCTTCTCGGAGGGTATGGATGAGGAAAGAGGAATGATTTCTTTTGATTTAACAGGAGAAATTTCGGAGAAAACACAGTTATTGTTACAGTCTATGCTATTAGGAATCGAACATATTGCCGAAGAATATGGAAAGAAGTATGTTCAAATTATTAATCGTTAGGAGGAAAAGACCATGTTGAAAATGAACCTTCAGTTGTTTGCTCATAAAAAAGGAATGGGTTCTACAAAGAACGGTAGAGATTCCGAATCTAAACGCTTAGGCGCTAAAAGAGCTGACGGACAGTTTGTTTTGGCTGGAAATATTCTTTACAGACAGCGTGGCACCAAGATTCATCCGGGTGTTAATGTTGGTAAAGGTGGAGACGATACATTGTATGCTTTGGTAGACGGTGTTCTTCGTTTCGAGAGAAAAGGAAGAGATAAGAAACAGGCTTCCGTTTATCCAGTAGCTGAATAATAAGATGAACAATGGACCCGACTATTTGTAAAGATAGCCGGGTTCTTATTGTTTTGGAATTCGAGCAGGGCAGCCTGGCTGTCCGCTTAAAGGAGAAAATTATGTTTGCAGATAGA
>ERZ779658.2411-NODE-2411-length-11134-cov-2.406084_pt1 | contig 11134 bp, 9 predicted proteins | sample MGYA00511485_ERZ779658 | MGnify/ENA primary metagenome ERZ779658 (study PRJEB29588, sample SAMEA2162182) | human gut metagenome | biome: human gut; feature: human-associated habitat; material: faeces | place: Denmark | collected 2008/2010 ... | reverse complement strand
AAGCCGATATATGATGTAGTGATTGCGGCTGCACCTGATTACAACATTGATATAATTAAAAATAAACTCGCAATTAATTAAAAGAATCCCTCACCAAAGCCGATGTAATTGATATGTATCCAGAATAGAAGGCAGCCGGTGAGGGTTATTTTATGATTATATTATTTGATATGTTCAATCATTGCAATAAGAGTAGCTTTATCATTGAGCTTAGGGTTCTCTATAACGATATCAAGCAGGGATTTCAGTGTTTCACCGATTTCGTGTCCCTGAAGGCCATATTCAATAAGGTCATTGCCTGATATGTCGAGGTCTTTTATTGTAAAGCAGTCACCGCGTGCAAGAATATCTGTTCCAAGACGCTTTAATGTGAGAAGATGCTTTACCTTCGCCGGATTACTTATTCCTGTGATGTCTTCAGATGCCTGGATTACAGCCATCATAAGCTCATGCCACAGAGGCAGGAAATCTCTGCCATACTTATTAAGGGCAGTACGAACAGCCGGTTCAGTTTCTTCTATATCCATCTTTGATAATTCAACAAGCTTTGATACTGTGTTAACTGTCTTGTTATCCAGCTTAAGTGCACGGAGAGTCTTAGCTGCTTCATCAGGTGTAGAAGTTATGAAAAGTGCAGCGTAGCGTAAGTATATATTATCAGGTGTGTGTTGTAATGTTGCAAGTATTTTGCGCTTGTAGCGGCTCTTTAGAGCATTGTCAATTACCGGGAGTATTGGGGCAAAAAGTCCTGCTTCTGAATATTGCGCAACATAATCGGGATGTGCAGACATAAGCGTTTTGCCAAGCTCTACATGCACACGCTCCATGCTTATTTTGCTGATTGAAGGGGAAAGCTTTTTAATTGCATTCCATGTTGCTTCATCAATGGTAAAGCCAAGCTGTGCAGAAAATCTTATGGCACGCATCATTCGCAGAGCGTCCTCTGTAAATCTTAATTCTGGTTCACCAACGCAGCGTATTATTTTTGTATCCAAATCATCAAGACCCTTAAATTCATCAACAAATCCATCAGTGTCGTTGTATGCCATGGCATTTATCGTAAAATCACGGCGGCACAGGTCATCAACAAGCCTGTCTGAAAATTCTACAGACTTCGGATGCCTGCCATCCTCGTATTCGCCATCAATTCTGTAGGTTGTAACTTCGTATCCGGTTTTATCTATCATTATAGTGACGGTTCCGTGGGCGATTCCAGTATCAACAGTTCTTTTAAAGAAAGTTTTTATCTGTGATGGAACAGCAGAAGTGGTTATATCCCAGTCATCTGGGTTTCGTCCAAGGATACTGTCTCTTATGCATCCGCCAACGGCATATGCTTTGAAGCCGTGTTCTTCAATTGTATGTATAATGTTCCTGACAGCTTCCGGCATGTCAATATGAAAGTTTTCAGGCATGATTTCCCCCTATAATAATATTTATTATAAATGTGAAAAAAGCTCACATCTATCTATTATAAGAAAAAATTACATTTTCATCAAGATTATGATTTTCTTAATTCGTCGTATCATTAAATCCAAGGAATATAGCAGCCATAAATGTCATAAGATAAGGCAGACGCAGGCGTATGAGCAAAGGGCGTCTGTATTAAGTGCGGAAATGGGGGATTATATGAACGATAAATCATTGGAATGTATTAGATTTTATGATATTCAGGTTAATAAAATGGTAAAAGGTCGTGGAGGAGTAATTCTTTTTACAGACAGAGGGTGCAGACTTTTTCTCGAGTGTTCAAGAAATGATGGGTTTTATCTGAGAGATGAGGCAGTGACAAAAGCAGTTAGTGATGCAGGCTTTGAAAATGTGGATACATATGTGAGAAATCAGGATGGAGAACTTTTTACTGTTGGAGATGATGGGCACAGATATGTAATGAAGAACTGGTTTGGAGGCAGGGAATGTGATGTCAAGTCTGTGAATGACGTGATGGAGGCGGTAAGGACTCTGGCAAGACTTCATATTTGTCTAAATGTTGTTTCGTCTAATGGTGTAAGATATTTAAGGAATAATGTAAATACAAATATTACAAAGCAATGGGAATGTATGGCGCTTGCAGAGACCGCAGATGAGCAGCCCGAGTCAGAATTAAAGGCCAGTGAAAGCATCGTACATAATGCTGTACATTTTGACAGGGGAGCAGGGTTACGCACCAATATGGAAAGACATACAAAAGAAATTAAAAAGGCAGCTAATTATATGCGTGGCAAGAAAAAGAAAAATGAATTTGAACAGATTGCGCTTGGTGCGGTTGATACATTTTTCAGGGAAGCGGATGAAGCGAGCAGGAATATTAATTCAAAACGTTTTGATGAGCGCTTTGACAGGATGGAACAGACTAATGAGCTTGTGCATGGAAGCTATAATTATCATAATGTGTTTCTTGATGTTGGTAATGGCGGCAATGCAGTGACTAATTTTGAAAAATGTCATAATGACTGTCAGGTTGCAGATCTTTACCAGTTTTTAAGAAAGGTTATGGAAAAGCATGACTGGAATATTAATGTGGCATACAGACTGGTTGATGAATACGACAGATTAAAGCCGCTTGAAGATGATGATATTGACATGCTTGTGACATTATTGAGCTTTCCAGAAAAATTCTGGAAGATCATAAATCAGTACTATAACGCAGGAAAGGCGTGGGTTCCTGCTAAAAATATAGATAAATTAAAGATTGTTATTGAACAGAATATGCGCAGAAGAGAATTAATTGATAAAATGTGTGGTATGTGATAAAATCTGATGATACGAGGGAAAAAGTATTTGCGAGGAATGCTTATGAAAAGAATAATTGCAGTGTGTATGCTTATGGTGTTAATTGTAAGTCAGACAGCATGCACATTTTCCAGAAATAATGACAGGGCGGTGATACCAGGAAGCAGTATTACCCCTGCACCAGGTGCCGCAAAGGAGATTAAGGGTGATGGAGAGAATCCTACACTTACAGGAGTTCTTACATTGAGAGATGCTGACACGGGCAGAATGCGGTTTGTAGATATAAAGACAGGAACAGAATATGAAGTCCCTTATACAGGCAGTACAGATATTCAGGATGCTTACGGAAAGATAAAAGCAGCTTCTACCATGGATATGGGTGGAATATATGATGTATATGTGGATAAGAAGGGCAAGGCGGTGAAGATACACGGAAACAGTGATGCCTGGGTAAGATATGATGTTTCAGGAATAACCGTAGATGAGAATTCAAGGAAGTTAAGCATTGGGGCTTCCAATATGATATATGAAAGTTACACAGTTGTGCTTTCAGGAGAAGAACGTATAAGTATTGCACAGCTCGTTGACCAGGATAAGCTGGTTATCAGGGGCGTTGGAGAGAAAGTATATTCGGTGAATGTAACTGCAGGACACGGATATCTTAAACTTACAGGTGTAGATGCACTTGTTGGTGGTTATGTAAGCATAGGTAATAAACAATTACTGGGTGTTACAAAGGATATGCTGGTGACTGCACCTGTTGGAACACATACGGTTAATGTACGTAATGGCAACCTGTCAGCAAGTAAGACAGTGACTATAGCTAAAGATGAGACTACATCAGTTGATTTTTCTGAAGTACAAAGTGATCCGGTTAAGATGGGGGCTGTTAATTTTTCAGTTACTCCGAAGGGCGCGGTTATGAGCATTGATGGTGTTGAGGTTGATTATTCTACTCCAGTGTCACTTTCTTATGGAACTCACAGAGTTAAGTTGGTAGCCAACCACTATCAGGAGTATTCTGAGATTATAAATGTTAATTCAGCCTATGTTACGAAGATTATCGATATGACTTCATCAGGTACATCAACAAGTACAGCGGCTGATAATACAAGTGGATATAAGGTATCAATAACAGCACCTAAGGGAGCGGTACTTTATGTTAATAGTGAATACATAGGAACTGTTCCGTGTTCATTTGATAAATCATCTGGAAAGAAGACGATTACACTTTCGCAGAATGGATATAATACAGTTAGTTATACAATATCAATTGCTAATACAGCAGGAGACCTGACATATGCATTTCCAGAAATGATAAGTGGAGGTACCCAGGAGACTACAACACAGGTACAGGTTCCAACAGTCACTCCTGCAACAACAAAGTCATCTACAAAGCAGAGTACGAAAAGGAGATAAGAGTTATGAATATTTTATTTTCACCACCAGATATAACCGAGGAAGAGATTCAGGCAGTTTCTGAGGCTTTAAGGTCAGGATGGATTACAACAGGTCCAAGAACTAAAGAGTTTGAAAGAAATATTGCTCAGTTTACAGGCTGTAACAGGGCGGCATGTCTCAATTCAGCTACAGCATGTTTAGAGACAGCACTCCGTCTGTTAGGAATCGGTGAGGGCGATGAGGTTATTGTTCCTGCATACACTTATACAGCATCTGCAAGTGTCGTTGCGCATGTTAATGCAAAGCTTGTTCTTATTGATGTTGAAAAGGACACATATCACCTTGATTATGACGCGCTTGAAGCTGCAATTAATGAGAGTACCAAGGCTGTAATACCTGTAGATATAGGTGGTGTTATGGTTGACTATGACAGGATAAGAAAGATTGTCGAGAGTAAAAAGAATATATTTAAGTACAATACAACTACAATAAAACAAATGATAGGAGGAATAAAAATGGCAAAAATGACAGGCTTAGGAAAAGGGCTAGATGCCTTATTTGGACCAGCTCCAGAAGAAGAGCAAATAAAAGAAAATGACTCATTAAAGAATTTAAAAATAACAGAAGTAGAACCTAATAGAGACCAACCAAGAAAAAGATTTGATCAAGAAGCATTAGAAGAACTAGCAAATTCAATAAAAGAATATGGTTTAATACAACCAATAGTGGTAACAAAAAAAGAAGATTATTATCAAATAATTGCAGGAGAAAGAAGATGGAGAGCTTCTAAGTTAGCTGGAATGGAAGAAATACCTGCAATAATAAGAGAAGACGATGACAAAAAAAATACAGAAATAGCACTAATAGAAAATATACAAAGAGAAGATTTAAATCCTTATGAAAAAGCAGTGGGAATAAAAAATTTAATGCAAGAATATGGGTTAAGACAAGAAGATGTAGCAAAAAAACTTGGAAAAAGTAGAAGTGCAATAGCAAATTCTGTTAGAATATTAAATTTAGATCCAAGAGTTTTAGAATTTGCAAAAGAGGGAAAACTTACAGAAGGCCACTGTAAATCATTGCTTCCAATAACAGATCCAGAAAGACAATATAAAACAGCAGTACAAATGATAGAAAGAGGGGCAACAGTAAGACAACTAGAAAAAGCAGTAAAAACAAAAGTATCAAAAGAAGAGCAAGATAGAAATCATGTTTTATATAAGGACATAGAAAATACATTCCAAGGATTTTTTGGTACAAAAGTAAGGTTAGATGCTGGAAAAAGAAGAGGAAAAATAGTTATTGAATATAGTTCAAATGATGACCTAGAAAGAATACTAGACCTAATTAAATAAAGGAAAGGTGCCAATATGGAAATTTTAAAATCAAATACTTTTTTAATAATATTATTTGTAATAAGCTTAGCATCATTAATAGGAGTTATTGCTCTTATTATATCTACAAAAAAACAAAGTGAAAGATATAAAAAAATGCTTGAAAAATTGGGCAATGGAAAGAATATAGAAAATGATATTATGGCATATGTAGAAAAAGTTGAAAGTGTTTCAAAACAAAATGACGAAATAATAAATTATTGCCAAAATATAGATAATAACATAAGAAATTGTATACAAAAAATAGGAATGGTTAGATATAATGCATTTCAAGATACAGGAAGTAACTTAAGTTTTGCAGTTGCTCTTTTAGATGATAAAAATACAGGAATAGTAATAAATGGAATATACTCAAGAGATTGTTCTAACATTTATTCTAAACCAATAGAAAATGGAAAATCTAATTTTATTTTATCATCAGAAGAAAAAGAAGCTATTGATATAGCAATAAAAAGTGAAGGCCTATATGTAATAAAATAAAATTTACAAAATAAATAGTCAAAATACCTTGACAAAGCATTAGCAAATATGCTATATTAATAAATGTCGTTACGACACATGGAGAGGTGGTCGAGTTGGTTTATGGCACCAGTCTTGAAAATTGGCGTGCGTTTATAGCGTACCGTGGGTTCGAATCCCACCCTCTCCGCCAAATAATAAAAGTTAGATGTTTACTAATATCGAATATCTAACTTTTATTTATAAGATGGAGATGTACCCAAGTGGTGAAGGGGACTGTTTGCTAAACAGTTAGGTCCCGAAAGGGGCGCGGAGGTTCGAACCCTCTCATCTCCGCCATAAAAGATATAGAGATTTATAATCTTTATATCTTTTTTTGTGTATAGACTTGACAATAAAATAAAAATATAGTATACTAAAAAACTAGATTGGTATACAAGTGGAATGGTGGTGCATATAATATAAATAATAAAACAGAAATACAAAGCAACACTAATAAAACCAAGAAAGAAGGTAAGAACAAATGAAAGAAGAGCAAATAATAGAAGCAGCAAGAAAATTATTTTACCAATTTGGATTTAAAAAAGTTTCAATGGACGAAATTGCAAAAGAAGCAAATGTAACCAAAAAAACAATATACATGTATTTTGGCAGCAAAGAAGAACTATTAAAGTATTTTATAGAAGAAGAAATGAGAAATATGAAAGAAATAATAGAAAATGTAGAAAAACAAAATTTAGACTTCTTTGAATGTGTAAACAAGGCAATATGTGAACTATTAAAATACAGAAAAGAAAGAGATTTTTTAAAGGTTATTACAAGAGAAGCTGAAATACTAAAAAATCCAATAGTAATAAATAATTTAAAACTAATAGATGAACAAATAAAAAACTACATAAGAGAAAAATTAATAAGTGCAAAAGAAAAAGGGTATATAGAATTTAAAGACTTAGAAATAACTACATTTTTGGTATATAAAATGTACATAGCATTAATAGTTGAATGGGATAATCAAAGTCAAAACCTAGATGAACAAATGATAGCAAACAGTATATCTGAAATATTAAAAAATGGATTAAGAAAGGAAGCGTAGTTTATATGAAAAAAGACAAAATTATGAAAGTAGTAATTTTCGTTGTAGTTTTATTAATTCCAATAATATATAGTTTCTTTTATTTAAAATCTTATTGGAACCCATATGGTGATTTAACACAAATGAAAATTGCTGTAGTAAACTTAGACGAAGGAAAAGACAATGAAAACCAAGGAAAAGAATTTGTAAATGAGTTAAAAAATGATGGCACATTTGACATATGCGAGGTTAACTTAGACAATGCAAATGAGGGAATGCAAAATGGAGATTATTATGCAACAATATTAATACCAAGTAATTTTACACAATGTTTAAACAGTGCATCAACAAAAGATAAGCAAATAGCAACAATAACATATAGCCCAAACCAAGCAACAAACTATTTAGCAACACAAATAATTGGAAGTGCAATAAAAACAATAGAAACAAATTTGCAAGCTAAAGTAAATAGCAAAGTTGCAGAAAACTTAGCTCAAAAACTAGAAGAAGTTCCAAGTAGTTTGCAAGACATATCAGATGGAGCAGGGCAAATATTAGAAGGATCAAAAAGTTTAAATTCAGGAATTGAACAAATAAATGCAGGAACAAACAAATTAAATAATAGTTATACAGAATTTAATACAGGAATAAATTCAGCATATGAAGGAAGTAAAACTGTAGACAATGGATTAACACAAGTAAATTCAGGAGTAAATACAGTAAAAGAAGGTGCAGAATCATTAAATACAGCAATGACAAAAATAAATGAAGGAGTAGATGAAATATCTAAACAAGGAAGTGCAGGAGTAACAGAACTTGCACAAGGTATAACAAAATTAAATGAAGGTGCAAAAGGTATAAATGAAGGAGTTACAACATATGTAGATACAAGTAGCCAAGTGGCTAGTGGTACAAACAGCTATATAGAAGGAACAAATAAACTAACAAGTTTAGTAAATCAATATACTACATCTGTTAATAGTTATAATGAAAATGTTGACAATTTATTAAATGCAATAGCAACTCAAGGAGCAAACAGTACAGACCCAAATATGCAAAAATTAGCTGTTCAAGCAGAAAAATTATTACAAACAAAAACACCAACAAAATTACAACAATTAGAAGCTGGAATAACAAAAGTAGAAGGAGCTTTGACAACATCAAGCCAAAAATTACAAAAAGGAACACAAGGATTACTTGCTTCAGAAAAAACAATAAAACAAAAAACAGCAGAATTATATGCAGGAACACAAGCTTTGGCACAAAAATCTAGTGGATTAAATAAAATTATGACAGGAATTGGTGAGTTAAAAGTAAATTTAATGAAAGTACAAACAGGAACTAATTCATTAGAAACTGGGGTAAACACACTAAGTCAAGGAACAACAGCATTAAAATCTGGAACAAATAGTTTAAGCAATGGATTATCTAAATTAAATAATAGTTCAACAGATATAAAATCAGCATTAAACACATTAAGTGAAGGAACGGGTTCTGCATATACTGGAAGTACACAATTAGTTAGTGGTATTGAAACATTTAACAATGAAATAAACAATGGAATAACAGATACAAATAAAGAACTAGAAAACTTAAATGGAATAGAAGATTTTGTAAATGATCCAGTAGAATTTAAAACAGAATCTTATGGAAATGTTGATTCTTATGGAATTGCATTTACACCATTATTTTTATCAATAGGATTATGGGTTGGCGCATTAATGGGCTATGTAGTTTTATATTATGACCAAAAAAATAGATTTGGAATTTTAGGAAGTACAAGCAAACATAAATATATACAAAATTTATTATATATAGTAATTGGAGCAATAGAAGGATTAATAACAGCAGCATTATTAAAGATGGGATTAGGCTATGAAATACAAAATACAGCATTATATTATTTTGCAAGTGCACTTATAGGAGTTACATTTACAAGCATTATTCAATGCTTAATTAGAAATTTTGGAGATGTTGGTAAATTCTTGGCACTTATAATTTTAGTTTTACAATTGGCGGCTTCTGGAGGAACTTTCCCAGTTGAAACAATTGATGCTGGATTCCAATCTATATCATCATTTTTGCCTATGACGTATTCAATAAAATTATTTAGAGAAATTTTAGTTCCAACTGCAAGCAATTTTAAAGGACAATATATTGCAATTTTGGTTGGTATTACTATTACAACTGTTGCTATTACTTATATTGTTGATTTTATTAGAAATAGGAAAAATATTGCAAACAAGGTTTCTGAAGTGAAAGAATCAAAATAATTTTTAGATAATAGATAAACGCTAGCATATGCTAGCGTTTATTATTTTTTATTAATATGCCAAATTAAAAAAATTGTAATATATTGCAGAAAAATGCAAATTAGGATATAATATATTTAGAAGGTGACGCTTATGAAATATAAAGAAATAATAAAAAAAATATTTTTTATATTGTGTTTACTTGTAATATGCATTAGTAACAAATGTTACTCTTTTGATAACTGTTTAAATAAATTCCCATCTTATTGGGACAGCGAAAAAAAGAAAAAATCTGATACTGATACTGCTTTAGGAGAATATCTTATTAATTATGTGGCAGGTACATCTGCATTAGTAAATAACACATCTACAGATATGGAAAAATGGAGTAGTAATGATGGGATAACGCAAACAACATCAGAATGTATTTTATGGATAAATCAATATACTCATAAAAAAGATATGGACTATGTGAAATTAAGTGGTTACATAAATGACAATACGTATAATATAATAAAAAATGTTTTTGAATTATATTTTTCTTCAAAAAATATAGATGCGATAAATCAAGATATAAAAGCTAATTATAATGAAACTAACAAAACAAATAAATATGATACAGATAACAGTAAAGGCTATTATGGAATTGATGAGCAAGATTATTTGTATTATGGAGTTATTTCTAAAAATTATGTAGAAGTTATTAAAAATTGTAAAGAAACAATACAAGAGATGACCGCGTCTGCTGCATATGCAAAACAGCAAGGAATAGACACAAAGGTAAAAACAAAATTTAAAGCTTCTGATGGAAAATATATAGATTTTCAAGATGATTATAATACAAAAATAAATTACACCAAAGATCAGATAAAAAAATATTTAGATGTATATGGTATTCGTCTTGGGGAAACTGGTGATAATAGAAGTACTTTAATTTCACAGTGGGCTAGTTTGTTAAGTGGAAAGTTTATTACAAAGGATGCGGAAAATGTAATTAATGAGCAGAACGACAAAATAAAAGAACAGTATATAAAAAATTTAACAGGTTATACAGTAGATGAATTAAATAGTCAATCAGAAAATAATAATAGTTTGATTAAAAATGTTATTGCAGAAAACCAATATTATCATCCAAGAAGAGATCCAGATTCAACATATGAATCTACAACTCAAGTGGATAATACTATAGAAAAGGCAGATGGATTTATAAGTGAAGGAAGTTCACAAATTGATTCAACAGAATTACAAAATTTTTCAAATATGTTATATAATGCATTATTAATAATAGGAATTATAATAGCTGTAATAGTCGGAACAATTCTTGGAATAAAGTTTATGATAGGAAGTGTAGAAGAAAAAGCAGATATAAAAAAATTATTAATCCCATATATTGTAGGTTGTATAGTTGTATTTGGAGCATTTGGAATTTGGAAATTAGTTGTAACTATTTTGGCTAATATGTAGAAATAGTAAAAATACTATATATTGTAGTATATTGCAGAAAAATGTAAATTGGTCTATAATATATTAAAGAAGTTAGAGGTGTTGGTTATGAAATATAAAAAAATAATATTTTTATTTATTAGTATTTTTATTATTATGTTCAGTAATATTAGTTATGCAGCAAAATATGAGAAGACATTAAGAGGTTTCTTATATACAAATACAGATCATATATATGATAAAGAAGGATCAGTCAAATTATTTCATAATAATACATACACAAGTTTTTTATCACGGATACAATAATATGATGAAATGGATAAAAAACGAGGTAAGTTATCAAGAGATTGCCAAAAATAATACAGAAGAAGATTTAATGG
>ERZ779658.2407-NODE-2407-length-11141-cov-2.048530_pt1 | contig 11141 bp, 6 predicted proteins | sample MGYA00511485_ERZ779658 | MGnify/ENA primary metagenome ERZ779658 (study PRJEB29588, sample SAMEA2162182) | human gut metagenome | biome: human gut; feature: human-associated habitat; material: faeces | place: Denmark | collected 2008/2010 ... | reverse complement strand
ATTTGTACCGGGAGCGAAGATCGGACAGCTGTATAAATTTTACATTACAGGTGCACATGGTGAGGAGCTTTACAAGGCAGATCCATATGCTAATCAGGCACAGTTAAGACCAGAGACAGCATCAATAGTTGCCGATCTTTCAGGTTATGAATGGAAAGATTCTGAATGGGTTGAGAAGAAGAAGACGGAGAATCATCTTAAAGCTCCTCTTTCTATATATGAATGTCATCTTGGCTCATGGAAGAAGAAAGATGATGGAACAGAGGACGGATTCTATACATATAGAGAATTGGCACCTGAGCTTGCAAAATATGTTTCAGATATGGGATATACACATATTGAACTTATGGGAATTGCAGAGTATCCATATGATGGATCATGGGGATATCAGGTGACTGGTTATTATGCACCTACAGCAAGATACGGAACACCTAAGGATTTCATGTATTTTGTAGATTATATGCATGAAAAAGGAATTGGTGTAATTCTTGACTGGGTACCGGCACATTTTCCAAAGGATGCACATGGACTTGCTAATTTCGATGGAAGCTGTGTATATGAGTATGCAGACCCTAGAAAGGGAGAGCATCCTGACTGGGGAACGAAGGTATTTGATTATTCCAAGAATGAAGTGGCTAACTTCCTTATTGCTAATGGAATGTTCTGGGTGGACAAGTTCCATATTGATGGTTTAAGAGTTGATGCTGTTGCTTCAATGCTGTATCTGGATTACGGAAGGACAGAAGGAAACTGGGTTCCTAACAAATATGGTGACAACGGTAATCTCGAAGCAATCAGCTTTTTAAAGCATTTTAACAGCATGTTAAAGAAGAGATTCCCACAGGCAATAACTATAGCTGAGGAGTCAACAGCATGGCCTATGGTAAGTGGTGATCCTGACAATGGGGAATGTCTTGGCTTTACATTTAAGTGGAATATGGGCTGGATGCATGATTTCCTTGAATATATGAAGCTTGATCCATATTTTAGAAAGTTTAATCATAGCAAGATGACATTTTCATTGATGTATGCTTACAGCGAGAATTTCATTCTTGTGCTTTCACATGATGAGGTTGTACATCTTAAGTGTTCTATGCTTGGTAAAATGCCTGGTGACAGGGAGGACAAGTTCAAGAATCTTAAGCTGGCATATGCATATATGTGTGGACATCCTGGTAAGAAGCTTTTATTCATGGGACAGGAATTTGGTCAGTGGAATGAGTGGAGTGAGAAGCGTGCTCTTGACTGGTATCTGTTAGAGGATGAAAGTCATACAGAACTTAAGGATTTTACGAAAAAGTGTCTGAAGCTTAATAAGAATTATCCATGTCTGTATGCTACTGATTACAGCAGTGAAGGATTCAGATGGATTAATGCCAATGATAAAGATAATAGCGTTTTATCATTTATGAGAATCAGTCCGGATGGAAAGAAGAATCTTCTCTTTGTACTTAATTTTACACCAGTTGAAAGAGACAGCTTCAGAATAGGAGTTCCGTTCAAGACTAAGTATAAGCTGGTTCTTGGAGATAATGAAGCTGACCAGAAGAAGACTCTTACAGCCGTTAAGGGAGATTGTGATGGATATCCGCAGTCATTGCTTATTGACTTACATAAGTATGGAATAGCTGTGTATGAGTTTAACGGTGATGTTTCTAAGGTTCATGCTACGAAGATATAGGACAATAATATAGAGAAAGGGAGCTGGTTTGGATTTTCATTAATTCTGAATCAGCTTCCTTTTTATTTGTTGCCACTAATCTCTCAATTATCCCGCTATATCTGCCGAAATATTTATTACATGACAATGCAATGGGTGATTGTTTCAGACAGTGAATAAGAAAGGCAGCAGAATATGACATATACAGTTTCAGGTGCGAATTTTAATAAAGATGTGGCCACACAGGGAACATCAATTAATTATAAAGAGAATAAGACGGCTAAAAGTGAGGGTGTGGCAGGTGCATTTGCAGGAGTGGTAATTTCTGGAGGTGTGACAGCTGCAACTGACAATACATATGAGGGGCTACTTAAGGAGGCAGATGATGTAAAGAGCCAGATTATGGCGAGTGCTTCCAGTGCAAAGATAAGCCTTAAGGCATTGATGATGAAGTTATCAGGTGCTGATGCGGTAAAGCTAGATGAGGACGGCTTTAATCTTACAGATGCTACACCAGATGATATGGTTAATATCGTAGAGAAGATTAAGATAGAACTTGCGATGCACTCTGATGATTATGTTAATTATGGAACAGCGGTTTCTAAGGATAAAATTGAGAGTGTGACTGGAAGTGCAGCAATGGCGGCAAGTATCGAGAGCCGTATGCAGGGAGCAGACATAGCTGTCAATGATGAAAGCGTTGCTGAGGTTAATGGGGCGCTTGAAAAGAGCAAAGAGTTAAAGCCATTATCAGAGAATACGAAGAATTATATGGCGGCTAATGGCATAGAGCCATCAATTGCAGGAATATATCAGGCACAGGCGGCAGCTTCATCAAGTATCAGTGCGGATGGCGTTACAATAGGAAGGTGCGCAGATGCAATATCTGACGCTGATTTTGAAGCCTTAAGACCGGGAATTGAGAAGATAATTGCTTCGGCAGGACTTGAGGTCAATGATAAGACACTTGCAGATGCGAGAGCATTTATAGACGCACAGATTCCTGTTACTAAAGAAAATCTTGAATATAAAGCACAGCTTGATTCGATAGACATTGATATGATACAGGCTGATTCAGAGGAACTGCTTAATAAAATATTTGATAATATGAAGCTTGGAGGCAAGGCAGAGAATACGCTCGTTACAGGTTCGCCAGTTGATGATATAAGGACAGCTCTTGATACTATTAACAGGGCAGAGTATTCAGATGTTGCAAATGTGGTATCAAAAGGGGAAACATTTACAATAGCAAGCCTTAAGCTGGAGATGGATGCAAGAAGCTTCAGAATTGAATACAGTGCAGCAACAGTAAGCACAGGAAATAGTGAAGTTAGGAATCAGGCATCTGATGTACAGCAGGCAGCAGATAAGGCGTATGACACGCTTGTAACAGCAAGGGTTCTTATGAGTGCGAATGCGTCCATATATCTCGTTAAGAATAACATTTCTATTCTTACAACTCCGATGGATGAGCTTAATTCAATGCTTATGGAATATGAACAGGCGGATGAAATGTATGAAGAAGTGCAGATTGCATATACAGATGTTCTTGAAGCAAGAAAGACATTGAATGAGATAGTAAGAAATCCTGCGCGTGTATTTGCCAGTATGTTTGACAAGATGAATGAAACTTATGAGGCAGTCGGAACTCAGATAAGAGGCGATTTAGGTGATTCATTAAAGAAGGCAGTACAGGGAAGTGCGGATGATATTATTAGGGAGCTTGGACTTGAGGGAACTGATGAGGACAAGGAAGCAATAAAGGTACTGGCTGCTAATAACATGGATATGACAAAGGAAAATGTAGAGATAGTCAAATCTGTTAATGCAATGATTAATAATCTTATTAAGAATATGAAACCGGAGACAGTTCTTAATATGATAAAAGACGGAGTAAATCCAATGAATGCTTCAATTGAGGAAGTCAACGAATATCTTACAGAGGCTAATGATAAAGCATCTAAGGATAATGAGGAGAAGTTTTCAAAGTTTCTTTATAAGCTTGACCGTACCAATGGTATTACTAAAGAGCAGAGAAAGCAGTTTATAGGAATATACCAGATGATGAATATATTCACCAGAGATGCCGGAGTGGCAGCAGGTGCGCTGATTAAGCAGGGAGCTGAGGTCACTATGAATAATCTTATGACTGCATATAATTCAAGAAAGCATTATGACATGGACGCTGTTATTGATGAGAATACAGGAATGGCAGAGGTAAGCGGAATTGCTAACTATTACAGTGCATTATTTATGGCAAATGGTGGATTAGTTACCCCGAATACATTAAAGAATGTGGATAACTCATCCGGAATCGGAGAACAGTCCGTTGAAATGTTTATTGAACAGTTAGAGGATAACTATGATGCGGCAGCCGAGGAACAATATTATGAGGAATATCTTAAGGAACAGCAGGCAGCAGTGCAGGCAGGAGCTGATATATTGAGGCAGATAAGAAATGCAGATACAGAAATAAACAGTGGTAACATACAGGCTGTTAAAGCATTTTTAGAATCCGGACAGTTCCCGGATATCAGAGGTGTTAAGACAACACGTGATTATGCAAGGGATTCGATTGAAAAAATCGGACATAAAGAAAAACTGTCACTTATGTATGAAGAAATGAAAGATGAGACAGAGGAAGAACTTCAGGAGGTTCTTTCCAAAGCAGGAGACCTTGATACACAGATAGATGTCAATTACGAGGGATTTCTGGATTTAAGACTTAAGGACAGAACAATCGGATATATTAAGAATCTGGCATTAAGGCATGATTACAGAATACCGTATATAACAGACTCAGGAAGTACAGGTATGCTGAAGCTTACTTTGGTTCAGGATGACGACAATAAAGGTCGTATATCTGTAAACATGCTAAGCAGCGTATTAGGAAAAGTTTCTGTTGAGGCTAAGGCTGACAGAGAAAGTCTTGGTATGTACATTGTCAGTGACACAGCAGTTTCAGATGAAGGAAGCCAGCTTCTTGAGGATATGGAAGAAAATTTAAAAGAAGGATTTGGATTTACAAATGTGACCGTCAACATTACAAAATCGTCAGACGTGCCATATGTGACTTATGAAGCAGCGGCTGACAGTGTGGCAACAGATAAGCTGTATGAAATTGCAGCACAGATTGTAAAACTGCTTGCAGGCTAAAGATTTGCACAGAAAGTCCGATATATAGAGCATGAACAGGTAAATTGGACAGACAGAAAGGTTAAGATATGAGAATAGGAACTAATGTGGCAGCGATTGTTGCCAACAATGCATTACAGAAATCACAGAATAATCTGTCAACATCAATTGAAAGATTATCATCAGGATACAAGATAAATGGCTCTAAGGACGATGCTGCAGGATGTGCTATTTCTGAAAAGATGAGAGCACAGATAAGAGGTCTTAGTCAGGCCCAGAATAATACAGCTGATGGAGTTTCTGTTTTAAATACAGCAGAAGGTGCAATTACAGAAATCCAGAGTATGCTCACAAGATTAAAGGAACTTAGCGTTCAGGCTGCTAATGATGTTAATTCAGATGATGAAAGAGAAGCTATACAGAAAGAGATAGAACAGATTAATAACGAGATTGACAGAATATCTGATCAGACAGAATTCAATACACAGTCTCTTATTAACGGTAATCTTTCAAGAAGAGTATATTCAGACCTTCAGGGAGTTAATCAGCTTTCTGTATCTGACAGCTATACAGCAGGTGTATATGGAATAACTGTTACTGAGGATGCAAGACAGGCTATAGCGGTAGGAGCAGGAAGTATTACTATGTCATCAACAGCTTCTATAACAAAAGAACAGGAAGGAACAATAAGCATAAACGGTTACAAGATAAGCATTTCCGAAGGTGATACACTTGATAAGGTGATGGGAAAGATTATTGACGGAGTTAACATCACAGGTGGTTCTGCATTTACAGTTAAAGACCTTAATAATGATACAGCAGCTAATGGTACTGATTATGCAGGTTATGTGCCAACAGCCGATTATGCTGGTTCAACACTTGTTATTATGACTAACCAGTATGGAAGCGACCAGAAGATGAATATAACATGCGATAATGCAGAGCTTGCAGATATTTTGGGAATACCACAGGCAGCAACACAAGATGGTATATATGTAGAAGGAAGCGATGTTAAGGCAGAGATTGCTACAGGAGATGATGGAAAGCGAATTGGTTTTGCTGATTCGGCAATTCTTTCAACAAAGGGAACTGTAATTACAGTAACAGATGTTAATAACAAAGAGTTTTCAATGGATGTTCCAGGTAATGCGGCAGGTACTGTATTTGACGATAGTAACAATGATGGACAGTCAGCTGCAGGTGCAGGTACAGCGAGAACTATAAGTCAGGAAGTCACAGACGTTGGAACTATGAGCATACATGTAGGTGCTAATCAGGATCAGGTTATTGTTATTGATATTCCGGCAATAACAACGTATTCACTTGGCACGGAGCATATGAATGTCATGACTCAGTATACAGCATCAAGGGCGATATCTACTGTAGATGAAGCTATTAATAAGACTAATAAAATACGTTCAAGAATCGGTGCATACGAGAACAGATTTGATCATACAACTAATAACCTTGAGGTTTCAAGTGAGAACCTTACCAAGTCATTATCAACAATGATAGATACTGATATGTCAGAAGAGATGACTACTTATACTTCTGAAACAGTTCTTACACAGGCAGCTACGTCAATACTTGCACAGGCTAATGAAAGACCTTCACAGGTATTACAGTTATTACAGTAGTTTAAGATTCAATGGTTATATAGGAAAGGGATGCTATGACTAAAGAAACAATTAAGACATTTCAGTATAGAATTACACAGGCAACAGCATCACAGCTTGTTGTGATTCTGTATGATATGGCTATAGAATATCTTAATGATGCATGTGAGAGTGATAGTGCTAAGCATGCGCATAATAATATATATATGGCACAGAAGGTTATAGACCAGCTTATATGCGGACTTGATATGCAGTATGAGATATCAGCTAATCTTTTCGTAATATATAATCATATGAAGAGGTCACTTATTTCAGCATCTGTAAGTCTTGATAATAATGAGATTAACAGAATTACAGGGCTTTTAAAGAAACTCAGGGCATCCTTTTATGAGGTTAGTAAACAGGATGATTCTGAGCCGCTTATGAAGAATACACAGGCTGTATATTCAGGCCTTACATATTCAAAAGGTGGAATTAGTAATGAAACACAGACTGATAATATAGAAAACAGAGGATTCAGGGTTTAGCTCCGAATCCTCTGTTTATTATAATCTGCGTCTTCTTCTGTTATAGTGTCTTCTCTGTCTTTTTCTTCTTGTCCGTTCTTCAATAATGTAGATGATAAAAAGAATAACGGCACCAATTCCAACAAGTATCCATATATTAATTCTGATACATGTTTTTGGTTTATAAGATGATGAAACATCATTATTAATGTATGGCAGCAGGCTTCCGGTATCTGTTCCGGCAGCAGATATATTAAGTGTAGTTGTGCCGACAGTATTATCATTGTATAAGAACTTAAGATGTGTTGTCATAACACCATTCTCATTGGTCATGTCATAATTATCATCAACCGTCATTGATACATTTGACAATGAACTTTTATTAGGTATTGTGATAAATGAAGCATTTAGTCCAAAGTTTAGTGAAAGAGTTGAGAAAACAGCCGAGTTGTAATAGTTGTCATTAGAGAACATTGCTCCGAGCTGGCTTCCGGTTGTTGTTGATTTCTGGAAATTGGCAAATCCCCAGTCAAAAAGGGTTCTTGTATCAACATATCTTATCTCATCTGTGGCTTCCTTAAATACAACGCATATAAGACGCATACCGTCTTTTTCTGCAAATGTAACAAGTGTATTCTGTGATTCATCAGTATATCCTGTCTTTCCACCCTTGCAGTATTCATAATAGTAGGCACGGCCCTTTAACATCTTGTGTCGATGTCTTATTGTACGCTGTGCAGACATGTTAGTTGCAGGAATTACATATGCATCGGCAGTTGAATCAATGCTGACAAAAGAAGCATTATTATAACAGCCTCTTGCAATCATTGCCATATCATATGCTGTTGTGTAGTGGTTGGTATTATATAATCCGCTTGCATTGGCAAAATGTGTATTCAAAGCACCAAGTTCTTTTGCCTTGGCATTCATCATATCGACAAATGCATCTATTGAGCCAGCCACATGTTCACCGAGGGCATAAGCCATCTCGTTGGCAGAATACAGCAGAAGTCCGTGAAGAAGCTGGTTGACAGTAAATTGCTCGCCTGCTTTTGAACTTAAGTTGGCATCCTCATATACATTAATTGAGTTAGCAGCTGACTGTGAAAATGTTACAACATCGTCCATATTACAGTTCTCAATAGTAAGGAGCCCTGTTAAAATCTTGGTTGTGCTGGCTGGATAACATTTTTCATGAGAGTTCCTCTCGAAAAGAATGGAACCTGTATCAGCATCAATAAGAATGCAGCTGCTTGAGTTAACATCAGGTGCATCCGGCCATACAGCCTCTGTGCTGGTTGTGTCTGTCTCGCTGTAGACTTTGTTGTATGCTGCAGCCTGGGTATCCGCTGCAAAAGCTGAGAATACCAAAACAGTGGCAGATACAGCGCTGGTTATCTTTATAAGTAATCCTTTTAAAAATTGCTTTTTCATTATAGAGATAATTCCTCCGATTAATAAAATATACAAATACATTGTAGCCCAGGATTGTACATAAGTAAACCCCGCTTGGCAAAAAGTGATATTTATGGTAAATAATATATAGGAAACTCAGATTTCGGCTATGTCTGTGTGCGGCATGTGCTTTCAGGATGACTTCGCTTAGCATGAGTAAATGCCGCCATCTGCAAAGTCTATTACAGTGCGTGAAATCAAACGCACTTCGTTTGGACGTGCTTTCACGCACTGAACTTATGCAGATGGTGGCATTAACTCCTGCACAGCTTGTCATATTCAAGCGTATACCGCACACGGACATAGCCGAAATCTGAGCTAATATATAAGATAGGAGTAATGTATGAGACTTAGAAATGTACCCGGAGCAAGGGAAGTAATGATAGAGAATGAATATGTGTTTACAGAGCCAGAAGGGATGAAAGGCACATGGTCACAGGTTTTCGGTAACGATAATCCAATCCGTATTGAGATTGGTATGGGTAAAGGCACATTTATAACAACATTGGCAGCAAATAATCCTGATATTAATTATGTGGGTATAGAGAAGTATTCAAGCGTACTTTTAAGAGCTGTAGAGAAACAGGATGAGCTTCAGCTTCCTAATTTAAGATTCATCAGAATGGATGCAGAGGCAATATGTGAGGTGTTTGGAGAGGGAGAGGTAGACAGAATATACCTTAATTTTTCAGATCCATGGCCAAAAGACAGACATGCGAAGAGAAGACTTACCTCAAGACAGTTCATGGCAAGATATGATGTGATATTAAAGCCGGACGGACAGGTGGAATTTAAAACAGATAATAAAGATTTATTCGATTTTTCGTTAGAAGAGATTAAAGAGGCCGGCTGGGAGCTTCCTGTTGTCACATTTGACTTACATAATGACTCTGTACTTAACGAGGGTAATGTAATGACAGAGTATGAGACAAGATTTTCACAGATGGGCAATCCTATCTGTAAACTTATCGCAGTAAGAAATCATTAATAATAAATGCATATACTATATAAAGGCTTTGGGAGAAACATTGTGAAGAATAAAGCATTTGCAAGGAAAGTATCAGAAGTGATGTATGTGCATAAAGGTGCGAATTACAGAGTGGTAAGATTTAAGAATTCCCTCGACGATGTCGTGAGAATTCTTAATACCAAAAAATAATCTAGAGGTCATCGGGCGAGTCATAAGGCTGCACGGTGACTTTTCTTTTGTCCAGAAAATGCTGCACTGTAATGTTTAACAGGTAGCTTAATACGGCAAATACGGGAACTCCAAGGAACATTCCAATTACGCCAAACAGCGCCCCACCTACGGTTATTGAGAACACAACCCATACAGGCTTAAGACCTGTAGTACTGCCGATTATACGAGGTCCGATAAGCAGACCGTCAACCTGCTGGATGCAGACAATCATGATTACAAATATGATAAGTTTGATAGGGCTTGCGATAACAATAATCACACCGCCAATTACGCCACCGATGTATGGTCCGAAATACGGAATCATGTTCGTTATGCCGACAATCACGCTTATAAGAACAGCATATGGCAGTTTGAGAATCAGCATGATAATAAAGCAGATAATCATGACAATAATTGAGTCAAATGATTTGCCGATAATATAATTAATAAAAATGCTTCCACAATTCTTACAGATGATGCGTGTATTGTCTGCTGTTTTCTTAGGAAGCACAGCATATAAAAATCTCTTAAAATGATAAAAGATATTCTTATTATCAGAAATCATGTAGATGGACACGATAATTGCAATAACAAGGTTTAACACACCCGAAAGAATGGCCATGGATGTATTAAGAATGTAAGGGACCATATTGGTAAGTGCACCAGTCATGTAGTCAACAAGTTTAGGAAGAGCATCTTCAATCTTCTGATTAATGAAATTGTAATCAATAGAAGAATTGGCGTGCTTATCTTCAAACTCAGTGAACCAGTTGCGGATATTCTCGTACCATACAGGAGCCTGATTGGCAATCTCTGTAATACTTTTGTATATCTGAGGCACAACAAAGCCTATTAATACTGCAAATGCGCCAACTGCTATCAGGTAAGCAACAAGAATTGAAAGCATTTTGGCGGCTTTCTTGGACTTGATATGGCATACCCCCATGAAGAACCTGTTATAAAGGATCTTGATAAACGGATAAAGAACAAGCGCAATCATGGCACCAATAAGAAATGGTGACAGTATATGGAATATATTGCCCAATGACTTGACGGTTGCAGGCCAGTTACCAATGAACTTATATATAAGAATTGCACCTAGCACAAAAAGCAGACCATATATAACAATTGTAAAGTATTTGCTGTTAGGCTGGAATACATTCTTGCCAACAGCTTTGTCAGGTTTTGGCGGCTGTTCCTGTTCAGAATCAAGATTAATAGCTTCTATTGGGATATTCTCAACGTGTTTTGGCTGTTGTTCGAATTTTTTTAACTTCATATCAACTCTCTTTTCTTAATAAATGTATATTAAATATAAATATTTTCTCTTATATTTGGAAATATAATAGAATTATAAGGGGTACAAAGGCACATATCAATATAAAAAACATGGCAAAATGATGAAAAAACAAGAAAATTATAAAAAAAGTTAAATTGTTCTTAAATAAATACAAAAAAGTGCTTGCATTTTATTAAATCTTGCTATAGAATATCACTTGTGCTTGAGACAACACAAAAGCACAGAACAAAATAAGTTACGCACCGCTAGCTCAGTTGGTAGAGCACCTGACTCTTAATCAGGGTGTCCA
>ERZ779658.2405-NODE-2405-length-11145-cov-2.454644_pt1 | contig 11145 bp, 9 predicted proteins | sample MGYA00511485_ERZ779658 | MGnify/ENA primary metagenome ERZ779658 (study PRJEB29588, sample SAMEA2162182) | human gut metagenome | biome: human gut; feature: human-associated habitat; material: faeces | place: Denmark | collected 2008/2010 ... | reverse complement strand
TTGACAATTCATTAATATACTTCACTATCAATTCTATATCCAATTCCTTTAATTGTAATTATAATATCTGTTTTAATTTTTTCTCTTATTCTTTTTAAATATACTGTTACAGTATTATCATTTACATCATTTCCTGTCCATTCCCATATTTTGTCTATTATTTCACTTCTTTTTACTACTTTATTTAAATTTAAGAATAATAAATTCAATATTTTCAACTCTAAGTTTGTAAGTTCTACATTTTCATTATCCCTATACACAACCATTTTATCCATATCAAATTTTATATTTTGGACTTGTATTATTGTGTTTTTCTTGTTTCTTAATATTATTCTATTTATTCTTGCCATCAGTTCTTTTATTGAAAATGGTTTTGTAATATAATCTTCTGCGCCTAACTCTAATCCTTTCACAATATTGTCTTCTTCATCTTTTGCTGTTAAAAAAATTGAAGATATATTCTTTTCTTTTATATTATTTTTATATAAATCAAATCCATTTCCATCTGGTAATGATACATCTAATATTGCTAAATCTATTTTTTCTGTTTTTAATATTTTGAGTGTATTTTCTACATTTAATGTGTGTATTACTTGATATTTCTTTTGTTCTAAAGAGTATATTAATCCTTTAGCTAATATCTCATTATCCTCTACTAATAATATTTTCATATATTCTCACTCCATATATATTTTATCATAAAAAGAGGACTTTGTAAGCCCCCTTTTTATACATTTTCATTTCTAATAGTTTCAATTGTATTCTGTTTATTAATTTTATAAATTGAATATCTCATAATAATAAATATAAATATAAATACAAAAACTGCAGAAATTAAAATTGCATTTGTAGGTATATACATACCTTTTTGAAATTTTACTGAAAATGCTTTATATATTGCAAATGTTCCAAGTAATCCCATAATTGTTCCTATAATCCATGCTTTAGTTCCATAAAATATAGTTTCTAAATTTATCATCCTATCAAATTCTTTTGATGTCATTCCTATTGATTTTAACATTGCAAATTCTTTTTGTCTTAATTCCATATTTGATGTAATTGTGTTAAAAATATTTGTAATTCCTATTAATGTTATTACTGTGATAAATCCATATAAAAATATTTTTATTACTAATACCATTGCATTTTCTTCTTTTACTGATGCAGAAATATTATAAACATTAATATCTAAATGTAAAGCATCTATATCTTTTTCTAATTGATCTGGATTATTTGATTGTATTGTTACTGTATTATATACTGGCTTTTCCTCATTTTCTAATTGTGATATATCTAAAATTAAATATCCACCTTCATAATAACTTCTATCAATTCCATCTGGTTTAATTGTTGAAATTGCACCAACTTCTACTGAACGTTGTTTATCATTGTAATCTTTTCCTTCTATTATATCTCCAACATTGTATTTATATTTTCTTCCATTTTTTACTTGACCATCTTCTATCCAACTTACTTCGTCACACAATATTCCTTTATCTTTTACTTTATCATATTTAGCACCAATTTTATTTACATATCTTTTAAATGAATCACTATCTAATGCCATAATTTGTAATGCTGAATATTTCTCCCCTGTCTCTATGAATTCTTCATTTTCTTCATCATAATATCCTTCTTCTGACAATGTACCAGAAGCTAAATTAATTTTATCAATATCTTTTATTTTTATATCTCCATTATTTAAACTATACAATATTGAATATTTTTCTATATTATCTAATGAAATTATTCTATCTATTTCTTCATTTGATACTTTTCCAACATTTAATTGTATATTATAATCATAGTCTTTATAATAATTTTGTGATTCTTGGAACATATTCACTATAAATGAATTCATTGTGATAAATACAAATATGCTTACTGCAATTGATATAATTGTTGTTCTATATTTTTTCTTACTTCTCTTTAAGTTTTTGTATGCTAATTCTCCACCAGTTTTAAATAATTTTGATATAATCTTTGGTACTTTTAATTTTTTTGAATTTAGTTTTATATCTTTAGAACCTCTTAATCCTTCTATTGGACTTACTCTACTTGCTTTTATAGCAGATGTTATTGATGATAAATATATTGTTACAAATCCTAATACTGCTGATAAAATAATTGGTAATATTGATATTTTAAATACTAATCCATCAACATGTTGTAATAAATAATCACCTAAAAGTGAATTTACTATTTGTATTAATACAAATACTGCAAAAAATCCTGATAGTATTCCTAAAGGTATTCCTATTAATCCTAATATTAATCCTTCTTGTATTACATTTTTTCTTATTTGTCTTTTGGTTGCTCCAACACTTGCAAGCATTGAATACATTTTTATTTTTTCTGTTATTGATATTGCAAATGAATTTCTTATACAAAATATACTTGTAAATAATATTATTACTATTACTACTCCAATTACTGAATATAACATAGTAACTGTTGAATCTGAAAATGCAAATGCTTCCCATCTTAATAATTCTTTATTTAAAGTATAATCATATTTGGTCTCAGTATCATTTTTTGACAAACTTTCATAACTTTGAATTCCTAGTATTTGAGGTATTGTCTCTTTATAATTTTTTGGTGATTTTAAACTTATATATAAATCAGATCTTCCTGTACTTATTCCTGTTGTAATTACAGTATATCCTGGCTCTGAATATTTTTCAAAACTTGTATCTGGTCTTTCTATGATTCCTACTATTTTAAATGAATAATTTGTTGCATTTATTATCTCTTCTGCATCATATATATTATCATATTCTTTTTCATTAACTCCTGGTTTTATACTTCTTGTTCCAACATTTAAATTGATTGTGTCTCCTATTTTGTATTCTACTTTTCCATTTGCCATTATCGTTTTACTAATTACTACTTCATTATTATTAACTGGAAATCTGCCTTCTATTAATTCAAAATGCAAATCCTTAAATGAACTTTCATTCATAGAAATTAATCTTGCATAAGGTTTATAGTCATTTTGACTTCCTTGTAAAATTGAATATCCACATATTTTTATTGCAAATGTATCTTTTACATCTCTATTATTTTGTATATCTTTTATTTCTTCATCACTAACATTTTCTAACTTCAAATGCCAATATCCTGATTGATTTTTTGCATTTTCTACTAATGTTGCTTGAAAACTCATTCCAATACTTGCAACAGCACATATTAATGCTACTGATAATATTATTCCTATTATTGTACTTATTGTTCTTTTTTTATTTAATTTTAAATTTCTGATAGATAAACTTGTAAGAATGTTCATTTATTACACCTCCTCAACAATTTTTCCATCTTCAATTTTTATAATTCTATCTGCAACTTTTGCTATTTCTAGATTGTGTGTTATCATTATTATTGTTTGTTTATAATCTTTATTTGATTTTTTTAATAATGTTACAATTTCATCACTTGCTTTAGAATCCAAATTTCCTGTTGGCTCATCTGCTAATATAATTGCTGGATTTGTTATCATTGCTCTTCCTATTGATGTTCTTTGTTGTTGACCTCCTGATAATTCATTTGGTAAATGTGTTCTTCTTTCTTCTAATCCTAATACTTTTATTAATTCATCAAGTCTTTGTTTATCTATATTTTTGTTATCTAATTTTAATGGTAATGTGATATTTTCTTCTACATTTAATATTGGTATTAAATTATAAAATTGATATATTAATCCAACTTGTCTTCTTCTAAATATTGCTAGTTCATCATCATTAAATTTATAAATATCTTTTCCGTCTATAAATACTTTTCCACTTGTTGGTCTATCAACTCCTCCTATTAAATGTAATAGTGTTGATTTTCCACTTCCTGATGCTCCTACTATTGCTACAAATTCACCTTTATTTACTGTAAATGAAACATTATCTAATGCTGTTACTTTATTTTCTCCTTTTCCATATTGCTTACATAAGTTTTCAACTTTTAATATTTCCATTTAATTTCCTCGTACAATGAAATGCTACATTATACGAACTCCTTTCTTTTTATTTTTCTAGTTTTATTATACAATGTTATAAGTGACTATTAAATGACATTAAAAAAGATTTAAGAAATTCTTCTTAAATCTATCTATTCTCCTTAAATCTTTTTGCTCATCTTTGTTCCAATATTTTCAATAAAAAATTCCATGGTCCTGTTTTATCTGTTAATCCATCATAATTATTATTAATTCTTTCTAATACTTCTTCTTTAGTAAAAAATTTTATTTCTGAAACTTCCTCTTCTTGTAATTTAACTTTTGATATGTCTATGTTTTTTGTAATCAAATAACATTCATTAAATTGATTATTAGTAATCTTTCCTTTTGTTGTTTTTGAACATGATCCAACTAAATATTTTATATCCTTATCACATATATCTATTCCAAGCTCTTCCTTACATTCTCTTATTAATGCTTGTCTACCAAATTCTCCTGAATCAACATGTCCTCCAACTGTTACATCCCATAAATTAGACCATAATTTTTTGTTTGCACTTCTTTTTTGAAGTAATATATTTGAATCTTTATCTATAACAAATGCATATACACATCTATGCCACAAACCTTTTTTATGACACTCTTCTCTTGTTTCTATTATTCCTGTAAATTCTCCTCTTTCATTTAAAACATCTAATTTTTCTTTTTTCATATATTCTGTAACTTCTTTTTCTAATCTTGTCCCGATTTCATCTAAATGTTCATATAAATATCTACATAAATTAGTTCTAAAAATTGCAAAGTTTAATAATTCTGTTTGTTCATAATTTTCATTATATTGCTTATATCCATATAAGCTTCCCACAATTTGTATTAAATAAATATATGCACAATATTTTAAATCAAATTCATTTAATTCTACATATTTTGAAATTTCATTAACATATTCTACAAATGTATCTATATTCATCTCTCCATTTTTTACATCTTTATCAATATATGTATATGATCTTATTATTTCCCACATTATTGGTAATCTCTTAGCAGATTCAAAATCAATTACTGATGTTTCTTTTTCATTATTATATATCAATTGTTGAACACTATAATCTCCATGACTATTCATTATTGACATTTTTGAAATAATTGAAAAATCAAATTTTTCTTTTATATAATTATTTTCTTCTAACATTATATCAAAACATACATCTAAAATTTTATTTCTTTCTATTTTTGAAAAGTAAAAATAATGTTTAAAAATAATGTCTTTAAATAAATCTTCTTCAAACTCGTAAATAACCAAAAAAGAAAGAAGAGATGAAATTTTATCATAAAAAATTTCATCATCAGTTCCTGTATAATGTACAATAATATTTTTATAATTTTTAAATTCATTACATGTAAAACATATGTTATTTAGTTCTATTACATTAAGCTCTTTTTGCAGATAATCTAAAATATGAGAATTATTAGTTTTTATGCATATGGATTTCATACTAAAAAATTCCCCTTTCTAAAATATATTATCTGCTAAATTAATTTTAGATATACATTATATTATGCATTTTTATTAAATTTGTGATTTTAGAAAGTTTAATAGTATAACATATAATCAATGTCTGGAAATACACAATCTTTTTTAGAAATGTCTTTTAAAAAGTCTTCATCAATTTTATCTTCTTTTATTTGATAATATAACTTTGTGAATCTTCCAATATGATCTTTTATTCTTTTTTTGGCATAATCTACCATTGTTCCATTTGTTATAATAAATAGCCAGTCACTGCTTTGCGCAAGTAATAATTCTCTTGCTGCTTGATTTAGTGCTTTTTTCTTTAGGCCTTTTGCATTTGGAAATAAATTTGCAAGTTCACACATTCTATCACCTGCAACATGTAAGTGCCTGTGTGCATAATCATTAGTTGGGTTTAGCCAAACTTCACTATAGCCATTAGCACCCCAACTTGATCTACAAGGTGTAGCAATTTGGATTTCTGGATATTTATCAATATATTCTGATGGAGTAATAAGTTCAAAATTACAATCATCGTAATATATTTTTTTAAATAAAATATATAACCAATAAGGTCCTTCATACCACCAGTGACCATATAATTCTGCATCATAAGGGCATAAAATAATTGGTGGATTTTGCATGTAATCTGCAACATTTGCAATTTGTGCATTTCTAGAATCTAAGAAATGACCAGCTTGCTTTTCGGCAGAATCTTTAGCCCATTGAACATTATAATAATCTTTAAATTCAGTTTTCCCAGTAATTCTATAATATTTAATTCCTGTTGGAACGCGTACTCCGTTGTGTGCTATATATGGTTTAATATAGTCATAGTCTGCTTCATAACCTATATCTCTATACCATTCTCTATAATTAAAGTCACCTGGGTAACCATTAATAGAACTCCAAACTTGTCTTGAAGATTCTACATCACGCCCAAATGCAACAACACCTTCTGGAGAAACGATTGGGGCAAATGTTCCATAAATTGGGGTAGGGTTTGCATATAAAATTCCATGTGTTTCTGTTATTATATATTCTATACCAAATTCTTTTAAATATTTGTCTGCTTCAGGCACATAACCACATTCTGGAAGCCATATTCCACGAGGTTTTTTTCCAAAATATCTTTCATAAGTTTGAACCCCAACTGCAATTTGGGCTTTAACTGTTTTTTCGTTTACATATAAAATAGGAAAATAACCGGTGTGTTGCTCCACATGTTATAATTTCCAAAACTCCTATGTCTTGAAAATGTTTAAAGGCCTCTATTAAGTTACATTTATATACATCTTTAAATAAATGTAGGTCGTTTGAATATCTATCAAAATAATATTTAGAAAGCTTATTTAATCTTTCATCTCCAGCAGTTCTTTTTAATTCTTTGCTTGAAAGTTCTATGTGACTTTTTAAATAATTTATATATTTTTTTTGTAGTAATTTATTATCTAACATTGAAAGTAGAGGAGGGGTCATTGACATTGTTATTCTAAATTTTACACCTTCATCTACTAATTTTTGAAAATTTGTAAGTAATGGTATATATGTTTCTGAAATTGCTTCGTATAGCCAAGATTCTTCTAGATAATCATCGCTTTCTGGATGATGAATAAATGGAAGGTGAGCATGTAAAACGAAGCTTACATATCCTTTTTTTGCTTGCATTATAATTCTCCTTTGTATTAATAAAATATGTATGAGACCATAAAAATCTCATACAATAAAAATAGTATTTTTAAAAAGAACCAGATGAAGGGTTTTGATTAAATTCATCTATATCTTGGTCTTTATAAATTTGTTTATATAAATCATATATATTATAAATTTTTCCCATGTTTCTAATAAATGAAATATTGGCAAGTGATTTTTTGGTTTTGGTGTTTGTTTTTATATTTTTAAAGTAAACCATTTTTTGATTTTTATCAAATAAAATTTTATCATTTGGAGCTTCTATTTCATTTGATTGTGATATATAAATATATTGGTTAGGATTTTTTTCACTATATTGTATAGGGCGTCTGCCAAGTTCAACTCTATAGTCACAGTTACTATCATTTACATGTAAATACCAACTGTTTGCAAAGTCATTTATATCTATTTCGAAGTTGTAGTTTAATGTATCATTAAAAATTTTTAAAACTGGTTTTGTTGTTTCAAAGAAATTTTCTCCATATTCTTCAACATATTTTTTTCTATCATCATCTGATATGTCCCAATAAATAAATAAAGTAGTTGGTGTTTGTGCTAAAACTTTTACTACTGTTTGGTTATATCTATATGGTAAGTCATAATATTCTACAACCACTGGCTTTTTAGTTGTAGTTTTTTTACCTGTTGTGGCTTTTTTTGTAGTACTTTTTTTTGTGACATTTGTTTTTTTAGCTACTGTAGATTTGGCTGCTTTTTTGGAACTTGTACTTTTTGCACTACTTGTTTTTGCTGCGGTTTTTTTTGCTGAAGCTTTTGTAGTTGAAGCTTTTTTTGTTTCTTTGCTTGCTACTTTTTTAGATGTAGTGCTTTTTACAGTACTTTTAGCTGTGTTTGTTGCCACTTTTTTTGTACTTGTTTTTTTGGTATTTATTTTGTTTTCTTCTGGTTCTTTAGTTTTTCTTGACATTAGTTTTCCTCCTATGTATTACTTTATTTTTCTTATATATACTATAACAAAAATAAAATAATTTCAATACTTATTTTTGAAATTCTAAAATAAAAAATAAGTAGAAGATTTTTAAGAAAATATAAAAGCGTAATGAAATTGCAATAAAAATGTAATAAAAATATAATATTTTTATTTAGGCATTGGGGCTGTATATATAATTGGCAGATTTAATACAAAAGGCGTTGAAAATAAAAATGGTTAATGTTAATATTTAAAAGGAATGAATTGGTAAAATTTAATTTCTTTTTAATTAAAATATATGTCTGATTTTAAAAGAAAAATGAAGGGGGAAAATAAAAGTGAAAATTGTACTAAAAGAAAGATTAAAAACACACAAAGGTATTACATTAATTGCGCTTGTAATAACTATAATTGTGCTTCTAATACTTGCAGGAGTGGCAATTGCAACACTAACAGGTGATAATGGAATAATTGCCAAAGCACAACAGGCAAAAATGCAAAATGATAAGGCAAATGAAAAAGAGCAAATTGATTTGGCAGTCTTAGCTTCAAAAATTAATAATGATGCAAGTATTGATAAAAAAACATTAAGAAAAGAATTAGACGGAATAAGTAATTTGATTGAATCAGGAATACCAACAAGTGATGAGTATTCTTTTCCATTAATATTAGTTGGAAAAACAGGAACTGAATATGAAATAGATGAAGATGCAAATGTATCAGAAAAAATAGATTATTCAGAAGTGGTTGTACCAACAATAACAGCAACAGGAAATTTGGCAAATAAACCAAATATAAAAGAGGTACGAGAGGGAAATATACCAATACCAGAAGGCTATAATTATATAAAAGGAGATAAAATAGGAGGAGCAATAATAACTGATGCAGCAAGTGGAGAAGAAAAAGTTGGAAACGAATTTGTATGGGTGCCAGTAGATACATTAAGTGATATGGCAGTACCAACCACAGGGAAAGATGCTAATAATTTCCTGAATTACAGAGGCGTATTGTATAATTGGGAGAAAGATAATACTGGAAAAACACAATATGATTGGAGCGCAGATTCAACGAGCTTTAGAGAACCGGCAAATCTAGATAGCAAATATGATAGTACAAATATGATGCAAAACTGGAATTCAACATTATATCAAGAAGAATATAATAAAATGGTAAGAAGTGTAAGCAATTATGGTGGATTTTATGTAGGAAGATATGAAATGAGTATAAATGATACAAGTAAGAATGCACAATCAAAGTATGGAGAAACATCTGCAACCGCTGAAAAAACAAGCGCAAATCAATGGTATGGATTGTATAATAAAGCAAAAACATACGCGCCAGAAAATGCAGATTCAAAAGTTGTATCAAGTATGATATGGGGAAGTCAATGGGATGCGATGCTAAGATGGATGAAAAATAATGATATAGATGTTACAGGTCTTATTCCAAAAGATTATAATCAAACAAGAATAACAGGAGGGGCTAATAAAGATAAGTTAAATAATGTTTATGATTTATTAGGAAATAGTATAGAATTTACACAAGAGGCATATACCACTACTTATCGAACTTTAAGAGGAGGGCATTATCTATTTAACAGTGTGCCGAGCTATCGTTCTAATAATTGTTTTCCGACAGATACTTTTTTTGTCATTGGCAGTAGACTTACTCTTTATGTAAAATAGTATTGGAATTTTAAATGATTGTAAGGAATCTGGAAAATAAAACTTGATTTTTAACTGTGTAATTCAAATCTTTTAGAATTACACAGTTTTTATGTATAAAATCAAATGCCAAATTGGAATAAATTAGTTGTATTAGAAAAAAATAAAAAAATTTGTCAAAACCATTTACATTTTGTAAAAACTTGTATAAAATGTATAAGAAAAAAACCAAAGAAAAACAGTCAAAAGAAAGGGGCATATCAATGAAAATATTGATGTTAACGTGGGAATACCCACCAAGAGTAGTAGGAGGAATAGCAAGAGTAGTACATGACTTATCAAAAACTTTAATAAAAGATGGACATGAGGTTACAGTTGTAACATATAAAGAAGGAGATGCTCCATATTTTGAAGACGATAAAGGGGTAAAAGTATATAGAGTAGACAATTATATGATAAACCCAAACAACTTTATAGACTGGATAATGCAAATGAACTTTAATATGGTTGCAAAAGCAAACGAAATAATTGCCAAAGAAGGAAATTTTGATGTAATACATGCACATGACTGGCTTGTAGCATATGCGGCAAAAACATTAAAAAATTCATACAATATTCCAATCGTTTCAACAATACATGCAACAGAATCTGGAAGAAACAGTGGTATACATGATGAAACACAAAGATACATAAATGACACTGAATGGATGTTAACATATGAGTCATCAGAAGTAATAGTAAATAGCAATTATATGAAAGGCGAATTACAAAGACTATTTGGTTTACCATACGAAAAAATAAATGTTGTACCAAATGGAGTAAATTTAAATTTATTTAATGGAATAGAAAGAGACTATACATTCAGAAGAAAATTTGCAATGGACAATGAAAAAATAATATTGTTTATTGGAAGATTAGTATATGAAAAAGGTGTTCAACATTTAATAGCAGCAATGCCAAAAATATTAGAGGGGTATCATGATACAAAACTAGTAATAGCTGGAAAAGGTGGAATGATAGACGAATTAAAAGCACAAGTAGAAGCACTTGGAATATCACAAAAAGTTTACTTTGCAGGATATTTAGGTGGAAAAGATGTACAAAAAATGTACAAAGCAGCAGATATATCAGTATTCCCAAGTACATATGAGCCATTTGGAATAGTTGCATTAGAAGCAATGCTTTCTGAAAATCCAGTAGTTGTTTCAGATATAGGAGGATTAAACGAAATAGTTCAACATAAAGAAAATGGAATGAAAAGCTATGCTGGAAATCCAAATTCAATTGCAGATTCAATATTAGAATTATTATATGATCATAAACTATGTTCAGAAATTACAAAAAAAGCAAAAAATAAAGTTAGAAATGAATATAACTGGAGCAAAATTGCACAAGACACACA
>ERZ779658.2400-NODE-2400-length-11158-cov-1.778889_pt1 | contig 11158 bp, 8 predicted proteins | sample MGYA00511485_ERZ779658 | MGnify/ENA primary metagenome ERZ779658 (study PRJEB29588, sample SAMEA2162182) | human gut metagenome | biome: human gut; feature: human-associated habitat; material: faeces | place: Denmark | collected 2008/2010 ... | reverse complement strand
TACAAAGTCAATCTCAATTTAACCTCAACAAGGTTTGTTTTTTCATCCATGCAAGTTTATTCCTTCTTTTTAGATGAGAAATGTTCTTTTGCAAAATCCATATCCTGTACAAGTTCCAAAGTTCCCAGATAATTATTTTGGGTGTCTCTAACTGCGATGTATCGTACCAGCATACATTTACCGTTCTTTTCCATCCAAATCGGTACCTCGTCCAGTGTTCCTGCACGAAATTCCTCAATGATCCTGCGTACTTTGGTTTCCACTTTTGGTGGATGGCACGAAAATACTTCTCGATCGATTGCCATTGCAGGTCGCTTAAAATCCTTTGACCCTTCATTGAAGAAACGGTTGATGTTATGAACATCAACAAATGTGATCTCCAGCGGAATAGTGTTTAAGAGTGCTGTTAATTGTTCTACGGTCAGATGTCCACCTGGCATAATGATTTCTGAATCTGAAAAAGAGGCCTCCGATATTTTTTTATTGCTCTCTGCATCTTCCCAGATTTCAGCCTTTACACCAAGGCAATCGGCATAATCTTTTTGATCGTGATAAATACCGATCCACTCTTCCTCGGTAAAATTTGCAGCACAGTTTGGGAACAAGATATTGGCTTCTTTGTAAATCATTTCCTCAGCCCGCTGGACAACTGCCAACAATCTCTCGTACCATTTTTTGTCGTACTGTTTATCCTTTAACAACGCAGAAATCTCATCGCGAATCTCATCATCAACTGTCCACATAACATTAGATGGCCCGGATATTCCATATTGTACATTCAAATGAGGATAAAGCAGATCGCCTTTTTTGGCATAATGTATTGAAATATCACGAAGAGACCCAAGCAGATCTTGCGTAACATCTCCAGCATAGGCAGCTGTTTTTATCTGATCCAGCAAGCCTGCCAACGCTTCATTTTCCTTGGTAAAGGTGTACAGCGGATGACCTTTTTGTTCTATCAATTTTTGTGTTTTCGTTGTGCGCTCTTCTCGGATCATCGCTGCATTTACTTCCCTTTCTGCATTAGCAATCTTTTCCTCGCGGGTTGCTCCATGAAACAATGCGGCATGGATATCGCATAATTTTTGTACCTCACTCAAAGGTGTTCCCTCTGCCAACATTTCCTGTTCTGCTTTCATGATTACAGTTGCATCGACATCTTGAAACTCGACTGCAAAATCCTTTCTTACTTTTTCTAAATCCTCCCCAGCGCCCAAACGCCTTAAATATGTTTTTAATGATTCTACTTGATTTCCCATACTAATTTACCTTCCTTTCTACAAACTCCAAATCAAATGCACATTGATGACATTCGATTTGCAAAAAAACACTATTTATTTTTTACACAACCCCAATTCTTTGCGTGTTGCAATTATCTCAGCAACGCTCTAGATTGCGCAACGAAAGTCACTATATTAGCATTTCCTATTTTATACAATCCGATACCTCTATTTTTTCATGTAGATCTTTAATATAAAACCATTCCCCCTTTACGGTGCATAAAAAAATAATTTTATATAGTTTTTGCATTTCAGTGCATAAACTTGCCCAAAAAATGATATTTATGCTATAATTCTTGCATAATACACGGAGCAAACGCAAATAACATTTAAGAGGGGGTATGGCAAATGATCGATACACATCAACTCAAAAAAAGAGATTTATATTTGAATAAAATTATAGCATTTCAAGATACCGAACCTGTAAAAGTGGTTACAGGAATCCGTAGATGTGGCAAATCCAGTCTGCTTAAGCTAATGACTCTACATTTAAAGGAACACGGCATTGGTATTGCTTGAAGGTATTTACTCTACTGTGATCATGAGAGATATATTGGAACGAGAAAATCACAAAGGACAAAAAAGAATCACTGACCCTGTTCTCCTAAAAAAGCTTCGACGCGGCTACGATGTCTCTATTGGTAAAATTGATAACTCTGAGGTGGATTTTATCGCAACGAATACTAACGACAAAATGTATGCTCAAGTCACAGAAGCCATGACAAGCGAAGATGTCCGCAAACGAGAACTGGCTCCACTCCAAAAGATCAGTGACAACTATGAGAAAATTGTTTTGTCCCTAAATCCCGGAATGGATTCCTCTTATGATGGTATCAAGTCCATTAATTTAATTGACTGGTTGATATCGGTATAATGGCTATATGGCGAAAGTTAAGCATCTCTTCGGAGGTGCTTTTCTTGTATAAGGCAAGCCTTTTTCTCTAAACATAGACACAACTGTTAAACATATCGTTATGATAAGTATCAAAAATTAGATAAAATTATCTTCTGAGGGTCTGTTCAGTTTCTGATATGGTATTATGTGCAACTACTTGGGAACAGCGTCTTCGAGAGCTCAGCGATTAGCACAGACAGGTGATGTGTTTTTTCAGACTGTAAGACCGTATCAGAGAAATAATTATTTACAAAGCCTGATAATAACTATGTTTTCTCTACTGGGTATGCGCATATGAGACCTAAAATAGATGCAGAGTTTCTTATGTGTTTTTTGCAAACAGACAGTTTTGTAAAGGTTGTTTTGGATAGTTGTACAGGTACCAGTTATCCGGCAATAAACTCAAATGACCTTTCAAATTTGGAGATTGATCTGCCAACTTCAGAGGATGAGCAAAGAAGAATTGGTTGTTTTATCACTAACCTCGACCACCTCATCACTCTTCATCAACGACAGTTCATTTTCTGCATCATATCATATGTTGTCAAGCAATCTATACACAATTCACAATTACGCACTTGGCGAATTATGCACTCTGTATAATTATGACTTTTCTTTATAAAATTTTTTCATATATGTATAATTTAATATTATATATTTATGCAACATACCAATGGTATTATCTGCCGACAACTGGTATGCTATCACTTATGAAACATTAGATGTAGTTTTATCAAAAAGCATAAGGAGGTTGATATAATGCCAAGAAAAGCAAAAAACTATGATGAACTGGAGCTTAAAGATGATTTCATGTTTGGCATGGTCATGCGCAATCCTAAATACGTAAAACCATTCTTGGAAGCTATTCTCAAAATTAAAATTCGCAAAGTTGTATACCCGGAATCCCAAAAAGCCATTGATCTGTCTGCTAACGCAAAAGGGGTTCGTCTGGATGTCTATGTCGAGGATGATCAAAATACCGTTTTCAATTTAGAAATGCAGACTACTCACAAGAAGGATTTACCAAAGCGCATGCGATATTATCAAGGAATGATCGATTTAAACATATTAAACAAAGGCGAAAGTTACTGCAATCTGAAAAAAAGCTATGTTATATTTATCTGTACATTTGATCCATTTGGCGAAGGACGACACATTTATACATTTTGCAATACCTGCCAAGAAAATACTTCATTGACTTTGAATGATGATGCCGTTAAGATAGTCTTAAACACAAAAGGGACTATTGATGATGTCAGTCCCGAAATGAAACGGATATTAGACTATATCGAGGGCAAGGGTGCATCTGATACATTCACAAGAGAGCTTGAGAATGCTGTGCAGTCCGTTCGCCAAAACGAAGATTGGAGGCGTGATTATATGACATTGCAACAGGAATACCAAGAACGTTTTCAAGAAGGCAAAATCGAGGGCAAGATTGAGCTTCTTGCACATGATTTCCATCTAACTGTGCCGGAGATTGCTGAAAAATTATTGCTCTCCGAAGACGAGGTACAGCGGATTCTTGATCATCTACAATAATTTTCCTTGTCTTTGAATGACAATCTCAACAAGACATCATTCTCTAAAAGTAACGGAACTATTGATGATATTCGTAACAAAATGTGGCGGATATTAGTCAGTATTGAATCAAATCAAAGAAAAAATCGGGGGAATTCATTGTATTCCCCCAACTTTATTGACCGCCAATTCTAGTTCTAGATCATGAAGCCCGAAATATGCCTTTTTTAAAAATTCCACCGGTACCCTTTCAACGACCTTCACGCTGGGGATGCCGTAAAACCACTGATAATATGCGTAAAACTCCCCAATCCAAGAACATCTCCTTCTGCATGAATCAGATCCGCATCCAAAGTTTCTGTCAGGTCGCATATTGCTTATCATGTCAGCAATATGCGACGACATGATTATTTTTGAAGTACAAAGTTTGAGTTATTAATATTAGGCATCTCTTTCAGAGATGCCCTTCCTATACCCTATAATAAATTAAAGACAGGTTTGCTTGTACCCTATAAATTAAAGACAGGTTTTCACACTAACGACTGCTCAAAATCATACATTTTCGCTGTTTCTTTATTACGAAATTCATGCTTTTCATAATAGCCGAGCAACTCTCCGTCCTCATCCCGCAATGCCACCATATACACGTCTTTATTTTGCTTTTCATTGTAAAATGTATGGATCATATTGTGTTCTTTGCTGTCCGCAAACCAAGACACTATTTTACGGATCATTTCATTTGATCGCTCGTTGTGGCAGGCAAGCAGACTCTTTCCAACCAATTCCGCTCCACCACGATTTGCATAATTCTGCACTGCTGCCGGATTCATATACACGATCGTATGCTCTGTATCGCAGATTACTACTGCTGCACGATCTTGATCAATCACACTCTTAAACATTTGATGTAACATAGCAATATACCATCCTTCCTTTATAACATAATGCAATTCAGCCTACACCTGAAATTCGTTCATCGTGTTCTGCAGAACCTCCACGCTTTGCATTACCTTATTGGTTTCTGTTGACATTTCTTCACTGGAGTAAGTGATCTGCCTTCACCGCCCAGCGCATCTTGGTTGACCGTGCCCGCGGATTTCTCGTACATTCCTGTGCCGTTGGACGGATCACATCCCTTGCATACTCTGCATAAATTCCTGCTTTATATCCCTGTTTCAAGGCTTTCTTAACAAGCTTGTCCTCACCGGAATGAAATGTTAAGATTGCTGCACGTCCACCCGGTTTCAATGCTCCCGGAAGCTTGTCCATAAATTCGTACAGCACTTCGAATTCATTATTGACATCAATACGAAGTGCCTGAAAAACTCGCTGACAAGTTTTTTTGACCGTTTCTTTGCGCTCCTTCTCCGGAATAAACTGCAGCGTCTCCTCGATCAATGCACGCAGCTTTGTCGTTGTGTCTATGTGTCCGCCTTTTCGGACAACATCGGTGATTGCCTTTGCGATTTCATCACAATACGGCTCGTCCGAATTTTCGTACAGCATCCCGGCAAGTTCATCCCGGCCAATTGTCTCCAAACGTTCTGCTGCGCTAATCCCTTTCTGCTGATTTAACCGCAGATCAAGTGGTCCATCCACCTTAAAGGAAAAGCCTCTTTTAGGGTTGTCGATTTGCATAGAAGACACTCCCAGATCTGCCAAAATAAAATCAAACCCACCGACTTCCTCTGCGATCTCATCAATTGTGCAAAAATTTTGCAGCTTGATCGTAAGCAGATCTTCTCCAAATCCAAGATCTTCCAATCGCTTTCGGGTCTTAGCAGATTCTTCCGGGTCTACATCTGTCGCATACATATGTCCCTGCCCCTGCAAACGCTCTAACATAGCTCTGGTATGTCCCCCATACCCTAACGTTGCATCGAAACCAATCTGTCCCGGCTTAATATCGAGGAACTGAAGGATCTCCTCCACCATGATAGAAATGTGCATTCCCGCCGGAGTATTTCCTTTATCTATCACATGTTGTACCATATCCCCGTATTTTTCCGGCTGCAGCTCTTTATATTTCTCCTCAAACTTTTTAGGATATTTCCCCTTATACCGTACTCGTCTTTTGTGTGGTTTGTCCGCAGTCAGAGGTAGCAGCTTAAAGGAAAACGTAAATTCCGTCTCCTCAAAACGATACTGTGGTAACACCTCCGGGCCACAACTATTTGAGCCAATTCCATTCTGTGCATAATCAATACACAATATAGTACTGCCACTATCCTGCAACTCATAATTGTGTGCCGCTCGCGTAAGCTCTTCTGCTGAATAATGCGATACATTAAAAGAAAACGGTGTAGCGGACGCCACCACCAATCCCGGTAATGCTTGCCCATAGCGAACTTCTACATAGTCACAGTCATAATGGCTGCCATTTTCCTGCGGGAAAATATAATCCTCATGCATCGCTGTAACTGTGCTTTCATAACGCCCATGACTGCTGCCCCGATGCTTGTCGCGATAACTTTCCTGAGGTCCCATACCGCTGTATACTACTTGTTCCAGCGCATGATCCAAACAGAGCCGTACGCCGAACCGTGGAAGCTCTAAGAAATCCGGATCTTTTTGGGCAGTAAAATGTACCGCAATGCCTCCGGCCTCATCGATCTGCCACTCTATCTGCATGTCCAAGATCCGCTGTACGGTCGGAGCCAGCAGTGCCACATGGCTCTTAAGGCAAATTAAATGTTCCTGTTGCTCGACACGAGTTTCATACGCCCTTGTATAAGTTTCATGATAATGTGCCGCTTTCCAACGATGCTGTATCGTTCGGTCGTTGTCAGTCGGTGCGCGCCAAATCGTTACTTCCATAGGTCGATTTAAGTACTCCTTGCCGTTATACTGCAGGGAAGAAAACAGTCCTGTTCTCTTGTCATAAACAAACCGAAAGACGCTAGCAGACAAAACAAGCTCCCTCGCATTCTCAGCTACGCATATATTTCCTATCCTTTTTTTCGAACTGTCTAAGCCGCTCTCACCAACAGATTTTCCTGTCCCATTTTGCGAACTAACTAAGCCGCTCTCACCAACAGATTTTCCTGTCCCATTTTGCGTACTATCCAAGCAGCCTTCGCCGACAGCTTTACTTGTCCCACTTTGCGGACCAGAAAGAAGCCGTTTGACATACTGATTCACCGGTTCTGCGTTATTTACCGCGATCTCATCAAAGCCCATCACATGCCCTTTCTGCAATAGCGGCAGTTCTTTATTGAGCTGATAGATCAACTTAATATAAACCTTACCCTGTGTCGGAATCGCACCACTCGCTGATGTAGTACAATCTTCCGGCAGACAAACTCTACCATCGCAATGCGGCTGCACCGATACCGGTTCCAACTCCCCAGACCGGATCAGCTCTCCATCGCAAGTCATCTCATATCGAATGGTAAGCATATCCCGCAGATCATCAAAATCCAGATAATTATGCAGGATCAACTCTCCACTGTCCGTATTACAGGACACAACACGAACCGGTCGATATACATTTTTATATTCCAGCAATCCCGTATGCGGTGTGCGATCCGGATAAACTAACCCATCGACACAGAAATTGTCATCGTGGATCGTCTCCCCGTGATCTCCTCCGTAATAATATCTATTTCCGTCATGGCGTACCGCATGGTCACACCATTCCCACACAAAACCTCCACACATGAGATCATTATCCTGAATCATCTGGAAATAATCCTAGAAATCTCCCGGTCCATTTCCCATGCTGTGCGAATATTCGACCAGCAAATACGGTTTACTGCCATCTTGCTCGAGATACTGCTTTATTTCTTCCAGAGACGGGTACATCCGGCTATAAAGATCCAGATTAGAATAATCGTATGTTTTATGATAATTACGATATCTTGCACTCTCATACTGCGTCAATCGGCTGTCATCAAAGGACTTCGTCCATGCCAATGCTTTCTCAAAGTTACATCCATAGGCACTTTCATTTCCCATAGACCAAATTACAACACAAGGACGATTCACGTCTCGATGCACCAAAAGACGGACACGATCTGCGATTGCCTGCTCCCACATCGGATCATCCGCAATTTTTTCACTCCAACGTCCGTTCCGCTGAAATTCATTGTCCTCTTTTCGGTACAGCAAAAATGGACCATGCGCCTCAATATCTGCCTCATCGATCACCATAAATCCATACTCATCACACAATTGATAAAACATTGGTGCGTTTGGATAATGACTGGTTCGGATTGCATTCACGTTGTGCTGCTTCATTAATATCAGATCCCATTCCATCTGTTCCAATCCGATCACATAACCCGTCTCCGGGTCAGAATCATGGCGGTTCACACCACGAAACTTAATGTTTTGTCCGTTCAAATAAATCACACGATCACGTATTTCTATCGTGCGGATACCGATCCGATCGACGATCGTCTCCTGCTCTGTCTCCAAGATCAACGTGTAAAGATACGGATTCTCTGTATTCCAAAATACCGGATTCTCAATGCAAAACTGCACTTGTGCTTTATACGGCATCGCCAGATTATCCAATGACATTTCCTGCTCTTTACCGCTTTCTGCCAAACCTGATTTTTGTCCTTTGTTGGCTGACGAACGCAAGCTTCCCTCTGCGACGACCTGACCTTCCGCATTTTCAATACGTGCATATATCGGAAGATCCCCGCCTGCCAACAAACAATGCACATCTACCGCCGCTGCGGCTCCTTCTACGTGGGTAGTAATGCGGTAATCCCATATATGCCGCTGTGGACGTTTCAACAAATATACATCTCGAAAAATGCCACTCATCCGAAATTTATCCTGATCCTCCAAATAAGAACCGTCACACCACTTTAACACAAGCACTCGCATTGTGTTTTCACCAGACTTCACATAGGACGTTACATCAAATTCACTTGTAGAATGCGATACTTGGCTGTATCCAACATAAGCACCATTCAGCCATACATAAAAGCAGCTATCTACCCCTTCAAAGTTAAGAAAAACTTCGGGCGCATTCTGATCTACCTCATACTCAAATGTATGCTCATACAAACCGCATGGATTCTCCTGTGGTACATAGGGTGGATCAAATGGGAACGGGTAACGGACGTTTGTATACTGATGTCTGTCAAATCCTGCCATCTGCCACATTCCCGGCACATCGATCTGTCCACCTTCCTCAAATAGATCCCCGACACGACCCCAAGCCGTACCGGCAGCCACGTCTGTCAAACTCGTTTCTTCCGGCAGCAACGCCTCAAAATCTCCTATATCAGAAAAGAACCGGAACTTCCATTTACCATTTAACAATTGAAAACGATCCGATTCTTCTCTATGTTTCACCAATTGATCCATTCGAACAGATGCCGGAATATAATAGGCTCTTGCCGGCATCGTATTCTCATGCAACATTGCTGTATTCTCAAAATACTGTGGTATGCTCATCAAGTTTCACTTCCCTTCTTCATTGACATATTATGGTTACAATTCGATTCCTTTCAAAAGTGCTGCAAACGGACTGGCATCAGCATCCTCTTCATGATCTGCCTGAAATTCCTTAGGGATCTCATAGTCATCTTCTTCCTTTGGGACTTCGTCCTCTGTCAGCGCCTTCATGCTCAACGAAACGCGGTCTCCCTCTAACTTAATGATCTGCGCAGTAACCGTATCGCCCAGTTTGACAATCTCTTTTGGTGACTTAATAAACTTATTGGTAATCTGCGATATATGACATAAGCCGGTCAGATCCTCTCCAATCGTAATAAATACACCATAAGATTCGATGCGGTCCACCGTTCCGGTCACTACATCTCCCACCGTAAGCTGTCCAACTTTTTGGACATATTCTTTTGCCTTACGCTCTTTTTGAATTTCTTTCGCCGACAAGACCAATCTCTTTGCCTCTTTATCCACAGTAATGATCATTGCCTCCAATGTCATTCCCAAATAACCAGAGGTATCTTCTACGTAATTCAGCTCGATCTTGGAAGCTGGAATAAACGCACGTACCCCTTTCACATATCCAATAATTCCACCGGATGTCGTATCGGTGATCTTAACCTGAAATACTGTACGATTTTGATAATCTTCTTCCAATTCATCCCATATCATTAGGTTGTGCGCCGCCTTTTTGGACAGGATCACAACACCATTCTCATTCTCCGCATCAATGACCATCGCCTGAATGCGATCGCCTATATTGCAGTCATTTTTTATCGAAAATGCAGGATCATCACTGCATTCCTCAAGCGGAATGATTCCCTCCGTATAGTAATTCAGATCGACGGTAAGTTCTGTCTCTGAAATACCAATGACCTCTACCTCCAGCACATCACCTTCTTTGATCACCTGAAAAGATTGTTCTAACTCCGTTTCAAAATCTTTCATGCTTTCTGCCATCATTATCCTCCTTCTGTCTTTTCATTATAGTATAGCCGTATAATAAAACCATCCATCCTTATATCGCATTCTCGCATCGCCATCATACTTTTTCACGATTGTCATAATATTATTCAGTCCAATACCATGATTTTCTTTATCAGATTTCGATGTCTGAATCATTCCATTAACGATTTTAACAGGTTTACTTATTCGATTACTAATACTAATGATAACGGTATCATTTTTATTTAATAATTTGATCTTGATCACCTTGTGCGCTGTTTCTTTCGCAGTCGCTTCTATCGCATTGTCCAACAAATTGGACAGCAAGATCACAACATCCTGATCGTCTAATTTAATCTCCGAAAAGTCCATGATATCAAATATTATTTTGATGCCTTTCTGTGTTGCCAAACGATACTTTTGATTTAAGACAACATTCACGATCGTATTATGGACATCAATAAAATCACTGCCTTGACAAAGGTCATTTGTCAATTTCTGTGCATATTCTTTTGCCTTCTCGTATTGTTGATCCGCCATCAACCCCTGAATGCAATGCAGCTGATTACTGTAATCATGCAATATCTTTTTGTGATATGTATTGGTAACATTTAGTTCCTGATACATTTTTAAGCGTTCCTGAGCCCGCGTCTGCTGCAGCTGAAGCAAACGCAATTTCCGCTCGCGGTCAGAAATATAACTAAGCAGCACAAACAACACACTGTCAACAACAATCATCCCTAAAGATATTCCCACATAACCGGCAAGCATCGTCCCATTTCCATAACTTGTCATCAAAATAATCATGATGCATACTGTCATAAGTGGAAAAAGAAACAACATTATCCACTCTACTCTCTGCATTTCCATAACATGTTTTTTTCGTGACCATATATAACGGATCATCACAACAATCACCAAAGTAACCATCTTAAAAAGCAATGATATCATCACCTGAAACATTGGATTCTCTAATAGGTTTCGTCGAAACAAAGCCTCAGAGATTACAATGCCTCCCCCATCAACCGCAATCATAATACCATAAAAAGCCAGATCTAACACTAAAACATGAACCAGCTTACATTGATAAAATATGACGGCAACCAGT
>ERZ779658.2381-NODE-2381-length-11232-cov-5.954997_pt1 | contig 11232 bp, 9 predicted proteins | sample MGYA00511485_ERZ779658 | MGnify/ENA primary metagenome ERZ779658 (study PRJEB29588, sample SAMEA2162182) | human gut metagenome | biome: human gut; feature: human-associated habitat; material: faeces | place: Denmark | collected 2008/2010 ... | reverse complement strand
TAGCTTCAGCTTCAGCCTTCATCTTTTCGATTTCTTCCTTGCTCAAACCGCTGGATGCTTCAATACGGATAGCCTGTTCTTTACCGGTAGCCTTATCTTTTGCAGATACTTTCAAGATACCGTTGGCATCGATATCAAATGTAACCTCAATTTGAGGAACACCACGACGAGCCGGAGCAATACCTGTCAAGTTGAACTGACCGATTGATTTGTTCTGTGCAGCCATCGGACGTTCTCCCTGTAATACGTGGATAGTAACTTCCGTCTGGTTATCGGCAGCAGTAGAGAATGTTTCACTCTTACGAGCCGGGATGGTAGTGTTAGCGTCGATCAACTTAGTCATTACACCACCCAGTGTTTCGATACCCATTGACAACGGAGTAACATCCAACAATACTACACCTTTGATTTCGTCTGTCAACACAGCACCTTGTACAGCAGCACCAATTGCTACTACTTCATCCGGATTCACACCTTTAGAAGGAGCCTTGCCAAAGAAATCCTCTACCAATTTCTGAACAGCCGGAATACGTGAAGAACCACCAACAAGGATTACTTCATCAATATCAGCATTGTTCAAACCTGCATCACTCATTGCCTTCTTACATGGTTCAAGACAAGCCTGAATCAATTCGTGAGCCAAAGATTCGAATTTTGCACGAGTCAAAGTCTTCACTAAGTGCTTAGGCACACCACCTACCGGCATGATATACGGCAAGTTGATTTCTGTACTTGTAGAAGAAGAAAGCTCAATCTTAGCTTTTTCAGCAGCTTCTTTCAGACGTTGCAAAGCCATCGGATCCTGAGTCAAGTCAGCACCTTCGTCGTTCTTGAATTCCTGTACTAACCAGTTGATGATTACCTGATCGAAGTCATCACCACCCAAGTGAGTATCACCGTTTGTAGAAAGTACTTCAAACACACCACCACCAAATTCGAGGATAGAGATATCGAATGTACCACCACCAAGGTCGAATACAGCAATCTTCATATCTTTGTGAGCCTTATCCAGACCGTAAGCAAGAGCTGCGGCTGTCGGTTCGTTTACAATACGTTTTACTTCCAGACCGGCAATCTGTCCGGCTTCCTTAGTAGCCTGACGTTGAGAGTCGGAAAAATATGCAGGAACGGTGATTACTGCTTCTGTTACTTCCTGTCCGAGATAGTCTTCGGCAGTCTTCTTCATTTTCTGAAGAATCATAGCAGAGATTTCCTGCGGAGTGTACAGACGTCCGTCGATGTCAACACGCGGAGTGTTATTGTCACCTTTCACTACTTTATAAGGAACACGAGTCACCTCCTTCTGTACCTGATCCCAAGTTTCACCCATGAAACGTTTGATAGAGAAGATTGTACGTGTAGGGTTCGTAATAGCCTGACGTTTTGCAGGATCACCCACCTTACGTTCACCGCCATCTACGAAAGCGACAACAGAAGGAGTCGTACGTTTACCTTCACTGTTTGCAATTACTACAGGTTCGTTACCTTCGAATACGGCAACACAAGAGTTTGTAGTTCCTAAGTCAATACCAATAATTTTTCCCATGATCGTTATTTTTTTATTTATTATTTATTCATTGATTTCTTTTTGTCCGGTTGTTTCTCCGGCTCTTATCAAGGAGCCTCGTCGCGAACGGACGCTTACTAAAAAGCAAACCGTGTGCCAAAAAGAAATTATACGAATGCATGACATAATATCTGCCAAAAAGACAGTTTTAATAAATAAACACTGCTGACATAGTCATATTCAAAGCCAGTCAGCAACTGTTTCTTTAAACAAATACAGACGACTCTGGTTCGATGAAAGAAAAAAAATATGCCTGTGTCGTCATGTGCGACACAGGCATATCCTATTATATAGATTGATCTATTTATTACTTTTCCAGCACGATGACCAATGCGCCATTTGCATCATACAAGCCAATGCCGCCACCGGACAACACATCGAATGACTTCACCTCATTGATAGCTTTCAGCACCTTACCTTCTGTTTCCATGTCCGGACAAGCCATCATTGTGCTCGCTACTCCCGGAAAAGAAATTGATTTGGCATTGCTGGTACTGGTTTCAAAACCGCCATTAATCAAATTACATCCGGCATTGCCATGAATGGTCTTTTTCTTCACATCAAAAGCAATGAAAGGTTGTTTTTCCATACCGGAAGGAATTGCTTCACCATTCACTTCTTTAATTTTCCATTCTCCATTCAAAACTGAAAGTTTCACATCAGCCTCCTTCTTTTGTAGAACGACAACCGGACGGTTGGACGAATTGCAAAGATACATCTTATCTTTACCTGCCTTCTTGTATCCTTTTACTTGCGCAAAAGCATTCAATACATTATTTTCAGTAGTCATATCCGGACACATCATTCGGGTACTAGCCATCCCTGTAAGTTCAAGGCTTCCCGGCTTCGCATTTACATCGAAACTACCCATCATACGATTACATCCGCTATTGCCGGACACACGACCGGTCGCTGTATCAAAAGCGATAAAAGGAAGGGTTCTACTTTCGCCCGGAGCAATTTTCGAGCCGTTGACTTCTATAATATTCCATTCACCATTGATAGATGACAGAGGGATTGCCTTCTCAACCGAACGGCACGAAGACATTGCAAGTGCTGCACCAGCAATGCAAATTGAAACAAATACTTTCTTCATATTGTTATAACGTTTAAGTTAAAATCGGGGGCAAAGATATCAAAAAGATTGGAAAATAACATCCAATACAACATAAAATATATACATTTGCCAGTAGATATACAACAAACGAACAATTTACATAGTTCACTTAAAGTAAACAAATATGAGAATAATTGTCCTATCTTTAATTCTATTCTGTTATGGCACGTGTCCTATCACAGCTCAAAGTGATTACATTGTCACTACTCCTTCCACGCAGGAAATCCCTGTAGGTGAAGAAGAACAATTCATCAAGAATAACTTTCCACTGCAACCGCTGTGTAAATGGACACCCGGAATGAAGTTTATGTTTGTTCCTTCTACACGGAACATGTTCCTTCCTACTCTTTCCAGCTACGACACCGACAAAGGAATAGACAACAGCCTGCTGAAGCACAAGATTCTCACTTTCACGGGAACAGAAGAGAAGGCTCAAAATATATCAACCGGAACCAACTATTCCACTCGCTTCGTATTCGAATGTGAGGGAGAAAAATATTATTATGACATAAAGAACATGAGACTGGACGAGATTTGCGAGAAGGCTCCCCGTGCCGGTATCAATGGATTGGTTTATCTGAAAGATGTAGATACTGCCAAAGAGTTGTTAGTAGGAAAAACAGTCTATATACAATCTGAAAGTGCCCGGGTAGACGATGCCAACAATTATTCCGGCTATCGGGATATAGCAATTCCTGTCAATACGGAAGCTACAATTACCGCTATTGGAGTCGGCAGTCAGGCATATCCAGTGAAAATCGTATTCAAAGATACACAGGGACATTCTTATTATCTGGAAGTCGCTCTCTCGCGAACGAACTCCGGCATGGACCTGAATGATTTTCAAGGCGAAAAGAGAATGAAATATTTTTCAAATGCATTCAGTTTCACTAACAAGAGTCTGGGTACTATTGAAAGCCTGAAAAATAAATACTTGGGAATGACCGTTTATCCTAAAAAGATGCTGCCGGCCAAAAGAATCGTATCTTTTGAAGATAAGCAGACCGAATCACGTGTTCACTTGCCCCGATATACGGTTCTGCAAATAAAAGAGATTAAATTATCTCCCCCGGCAGCCTGGCCACCCTGTCATTAACGGACAGGGACGGGGCAATCTATGAATTGGAAACAGATCTGAAATATGACGTGATTGTCAAAAATGATAATTATATCGAAGATTTTTTCGGATTCGAGGATATACATAAGAAATATCCGGGCATTACAGAAAAACGTTGGCAGATTATCTCCCGGGGAGATTTGGAGGCAGGGATGAGTACGGTAGAATGTCGTTTGTCCATTGGTGATCCGATAGAAATCGAGCTGAAAAAAGACAGTCGTTTCGAAACTTGGTTCTACAATGGCAAAACGCTGGAATTCGAAAACGGAACCTTGCAACGTTACAAATAAAAAGGAGTAGCTGCGCAATGATTATCTGAAAATAATCACGTATATTTGCCAAACCAATAAATCATAAATTATAATTCATTAAATACAGAAATGGGTAGAGTTCTTATTATTGGTGCAGGCGGTGTTGGCACTGTCGTTGCACACAAAGTGGCACAAAATGCCGATGTATTTACAGATATCATGATTGCCAGTCGTACGAAAGAGAAATGCGATAAAATCGTCGAGGCAATAGGTAACCCCAATATAAAAACAGCTAAAGTTGACGCAGACAATGTAGAGGAGCTGGTAGCCTTATTCAACGATTTCAAACCCGAAATGGTGATTAATGTGGCTCTCCCTTATCAGGATCTGACGATTATGGAAGCTTGTCTGAAAGCCGGAGTGAACTATCTGGACACCGCCAACTATGAGCCGAAAGATGAAGCTCATTTTGAATACAGCTGGCAGTGGGCTTATCACGATCGTTTCAAAGAAGCAGGTCTGACAGCTATCCTCGGCTGCGGATTCGACCCGGGAGTAAGCGGTATCTATACTGCTTATGCAGCTAAACATTATTTTGATGAGATTCAATATCTGGACATTGTAGACTGCAATGCAGGTAACCATCATAAGGCTTTTGCTACAAACTTCAATCCGGAGATCAACATTCGCGAAATTACGCAGAACGGACGCTATTATGAAAATGGCAAATGGGTAACTACCGGTCCGCTGGAAATCCACAAAGACCTTACATACCCGAACATCGGTCCGCGTGACTCTTATCTTCTTTATCACGAAGAACTGGAATCTTTAGTGAAACATTATCCGACTATCAAACGTGCACGTTTCTGGATGACTTTCGGACAGGAGTATTTAACTCATTTACGCGTTATCCAAAACATTGGTATGGCACGAATCGACGAGGTTGATTACAACGGAATGAAGATTGTACCATTGCAATTCTTGAAGGCTGTATTGCCTAACCCGCAGGATTTAGGAGAAAACTACGAAGGAGAAACTTCTATCGGTTGCCGTATCCGTGGTCTGAAAGACGGTAAGGAACGTACTTACTATGTATACAACAACTGTAGTCACCAGGAAGCTTATCAGGAAACCGGTATGCAGGGAGTAAGCTACACCACCGGAGTTCCGGCAATGATTGGAGCCATGATGTTCTTCAAAGGCGAATGGAATCGTCCGGGTGTAAACAATGTAGAAGAATTCAATCCGGATCCGTTCATGGAACAACTCAATAAGCAAGGTCTTCCCTGGCATGAAGAGTTCGACAAGGATTTGGAATTATAAGAGTACACCTATTCATTAAAAGAAAGTTATGATAAACGTAGGAGATAAAGCACCGGAAGTCTTGGGTATCAATGAGAAAGGCGAAGAAATCCGTTTAAGTGCTTATAAAGGAAAAAAAATTGTGTTGTACTTCTACCCAAAGGACAGTACATCAGGTTGCACCGCACAAGCGTGTAACCTGCGCGACAACTATTCCGAACTACGTAAAGCCGGCTATGAAGTAATCGGTGTCAGCGTAGACAATGAAAAGTCGCACCAGAAATTCATCGAAAAGAACAATCTTCCTTTCACTCTGATTGCTGACACTGACAAAAAGTTAGTAGAAGAATTTGGAGTATGGGGAGAAAAGAAACTGTACGGACGTGCTTACATGGGTACTTTCCGCACTACTTTCCTGATAAATGAAGAGGGAATCGTAGAACGAATTATCACTCCCAAAGAAGTGAAGACCAAAGAACATGCCTCACAGATTTTAAATCAATAACTCCATTAATTATATAAGAATAAGGTATGGCAAAAAAAGACGAACTTAATTTTGAAACAGATAATAAAATGGCATCAAGCGAAAAACTAAAAGCCTTACAGGCTGCCATGGAAAAGATAGAAAAGAGCTTCGGTAAAGGTTCTATCATGAAAATGGGCGATGATAGTGTTGAACAAGTAGAAGTGATTCCTACCGGCTCCATTGCTTTAAATGTAGCACTCGGCGTAGGTGGGTATCCCCGGGGAAGAATCATCGAAATCTATGGTCCGGAATCTTCCGGTAAAACGACATTGGCTATCCATGCCATTGCCGAAGCGCAAAAAGCCGGTGGTATCGCAGCTTTCATTGACGCTGAGCATGCTTTCGACCGTTTCTATGCAGCGAAACTAGGTGTGGATGTGGATAATCTCTGGATTTCCCAACCAGACAACGGTGAACAGGCTTTGGAAATAGCCGAGCAACTAATCCGTTCTTCCGCTATTGATATCATTGTAATTGACTCTGTTGCAGCATTAACCCCAAAAGCAGAAATTGAAGGTGACATGGGTGACAACAAAGTAGGTCTACAGGCACGCCTGATGTCACAGGCTTTGCGTAAATTGACCGGTACAGTCAGCAAGACACGTACGACTTGTATCTTTATCAATCAACTTCGTGAAAAAATTGGTGTTATGTTTGGTAATCCGGAAACAACAACAGGTGGTAACGCATTGAAATTCTATGCTTCTGTACGTATAGATATCCGTGGCAGCCAGCCAATCAAGGATGGTGAAGAAGTGCTTGGTAAGTTAACCAAAGTGAAAGTAGTAAAGAACAAAGTAGCACCTCCTTTCCGCAAAGCTGAATTCGACATTATGTTTGGTGAAGGTATCTCCCACTCCGGAGAAATCATCGACTTGGGTGCCGAATTGGGAATTATCAAGAAGAGTGGTTCATGGTATAGCTACAATGATACTAAACTAGGTCAAGGACGTGATGCAGCCAAAGTTTGTATCAAAGATAATCCGGAACTGGCAGAAGAACTGGAAGGACTGATCTTCGAAGAACTGAAGAAAAAATAATCCGGGGCTCTTAAAACGGATACTAAAAATAAAAGTGGAGGAATCACCGTATGAACCGATATTCCTCCACTTTTTTATGCTATATTACTCTCTATTTGTCTACGGCTTTACACAAAGTAAATGTAAGCCAATGTGCTCAAACTAATTACTACCCAAAGTAGTACTCCTTGAATCAGAGGTTTGACTCCGACATTTTTCAATACATCGATAGAAAGAGAAGCACCGATAAAGAACATTGTAATAGTCAGTGTTTTGCGGGCAATTCCATTGATAGCTGCGCCTAAAGCCGATACTCCGTCAAGCAAATAGGTATTTACTACCATTGCCAGGATAAAGAAAAAGATAAACCAAGGAATACTAATTTTCTGTCCTTTGCTCTTAAATATAAAGGAAGTGGCGAAGGCTATCGGAATAATCCAAAGCGCACGAGTCAGCTTAATAGTAGTAGCCACCTTCAAAGCTTCCTCACCATAGGCAGCACCGGCTCCTACTACGGAACTCGTATCATGAATAGCAATAGCCGCCCATGTACCAAATTCATGCTGACTCATATTTAATGCGTGACCGATCATCGGGAAAATAAACAGTGCGATAGCATTTAAAACGAAGATTGTGCCCAATGCAACAGACATTTCACTGTCCTTAGCTTTCAGCACCGGTCCTACTGCTGCAATAGCACTACCACCACAAATAGCAGTTCCCGAACTGATGAGATAAGAAGTATTCCGGTCGATCTTAAAGAGTTTGCGTCCGATGAACCAACCAATCAATAAGGTACCCACTACCGAAATAACGGTAAACTCCATACCTTCTTTGCCGGAAGCCAGAGCTGAATGAAGATTCATCCCAAATCCTAAGCCAACAACTGAATATTGCAATAAATATTTGGAAGTCTTTTTATTAAATTTCGGATGAGCCTGTCCACAGGTCAACGCAAAAATCAGTCCCAAAAATAAAGCAACCGGAGGAGTAACCCATGCCGACCAAGCCTGTAGCCCCGGAATATAATCTAAAAACAGAAAGAAAGTCAAAGTAGAAAGCAGTGCGACATAAATTGTCTTGTTGTTTGCCTGCAACGTTTTTGTAGCTGTTGAAATCATATTTTTATCTTTAATTATTTTTCTGGGCACAAAAGTACGGCAAACAATCAAGACAGACTAATCGTTTCTAATTATGAGTTATAACTTTTAGTTATAAGAAGAGGGGAATCACTTTTCAATTCTATACCGTCACAATATCTTTTCCAAAAGGAGACAATGCCAAAGCCGCCAATTTGAAGTGTTGTAAACCAAAGGGAATACCAATAATAGTGATACACAAAATTGCTCCAAAAACTAAATGTGACAGACAAATCCAAATGCCTCCCAAGAATATCCATAAAATATTCATTAATACATAAAGGCAGCCACCGGAACGCTGTCCACTCCTCACTTCTTTCCCAAAAGGCCATAAAGCAAGCCCGGCCAACTTTAATGTCTGTATGCCAAAAGGGATACCGATAATGGTAATCATCATCAGCAAACTTGAAATAAGATATTCCACTGCGGTAAAAATTCCACCTAGCAATAGCCACAATAAATTCATCAAACAGCCCATATTATAGTAATATCTAATTATTTTTAAGTTTCTTCATTGCTACCCCATCAGGTCTACCGTGATAATATCGGTCTATCACCTACTGAAACATTTTATCAGTAACCACTTCATTAAAGAAAGTCGTGGGGAGAAACAAAGATACAGAAGATATGTGAAAATACAATTAACTTTATTTACTTTTCAACAAAGTTTCTTTTTATGTAAAAAGTGCTTTTTGACATCACATAGCATCCGGCGTGATTACAGATTCTTGCTATGGAGCCCCGCAAATCTCATAAACACTTGGGATAATCCCCCCTCCTGCCCTTGCAGCTGTACAAAATTAAATTCACGCTGCATCGGCATTCCTTTTATCTCAACTACCCGCAAATTGCCCGCAACAAGTTCCTTATGAACCGACCGAATGGAAACGATCCCCATACAATCGGTATGTTCCAAAAATAGTTTAATGCTTTCCGTACTTCCGAGATACATAAGAACATGCAATGAAGACAGCTTCATATTATGCTGTGACAAAGCACGTTCGAATACATCCAGCGTACCCGATCCTCTCTCACGCAATACCAGAGGAATATCCGGTAACTCCTCAGGAGTAATTTCATCTTGAACGGCGAATTTGCTATGCGCATTTACCACTGCAACGAGTTCATCTTGCAGAAAAGGGAGATATTTTAAACTAGGTAAACGAAAGATACCTTCTACCAATCCCAAATCAATTCTGTGTTCTTGTAAAGCCGCTTCTATCCCACGGGAATTTCCATTCAACAAAGAAAGGCTGACCTTAGGAAACTTTGCAATAAAGTTGGCTAATAGTGGAGGCAATACATATTGCGCAATAGTCGTACTAGCCCCCAACTTCAACTCACCAATATATTCGTTGTGCAGCAAATGCATCTCATATTCCAGGCGTTTGTAGTCCTCCAATATCTTTTCACTGTGCTTGAGCAGCAGTTCACCGGCAACAGTCAACGAAATCTTGCTACCCTGACGTTCGAACAAACGAACCTGATAGTAAGTCTCCAGTTCCTGAATATGCTTCGTAATAGCAGGCTGGCTGACAAACAACTCCTGCGAAGCCTTTGTAAAACTCAGATTCTTCGCTACGCTCTGAAATACTTTTAAACGAAAATCGGACACCTTTTAATTAAAGATTAAGAATTAAAAATTGAGAACTAAAGACAAAGATCATAATTCATCAGCTCTGATCCCCAATGCCTGCATAACAGGAAAAGCCAACATATCCCACTTATATTCAACCGATGCTTCAGGCTCATTCATACGGAACTGAATGATCTCTTTACCTTTCACCTCATGCAAAGCATCAGTCACTTTCTTCCCATATTCCTCATTAAAAGACACGACAATCATCCTTTTCACATCTGCCGAATCGGAAACGATAGCCACTAAATCCAGAAACAGTTCTTCCCTCGATACCATCCCTTCAGAAGGAACACTTGCAAATGAATATTCTCCATAAGGACTTTGAAAAGCGACTCCATTCAGCTCTTTTTCCAGATCAGAAGGATGGCAATGCGCAAGATGACTTGAGTCTTTGTCGTAAGCAAAAAGGAATTGCACTTCATTTTTTCCTTCTGTAATGCCCGCATCCAAAGTCAGATAAGTAGTCAGCATAGAAAGGTCTATCTCTTGTAAAGAACGCTGCAAGGTCTCTTCAAAATAACCTTTCATATCTGTAATTACAAAATTCAAGAAAGCAGCATCAATCAACACTACTGTTTCAGACAGTTTTATTTGAGGTTTATCATTCATACCTTATTTATAATATGATTACAGCGGATAAAGATACTACAATACTTTTATTTATCCGCTTCATTTCACGGCAAATTCGTCAGTTATGTTTAGGTAAAAATGGTCATTTTGTCCTTTAACTCCTTAATAATCATGCTATTTTGTCATATTTTTATACTTGGCAAATCTTTTGCGCCCTCTCAAGTGTTATTAAAAACGTGAAAAAAGAAAGGAGAACAACGATATGAACTTTAACAATTTTACCATCAAATCTCAAGAAGCGGTACAGGAGGCTGTTAATCTGGTACAAAGCCGGGGCCAACAGGCTATCGAACCCGCTCATATCCTGCATGGAGTTATGAAGGTAGGCGAAAATGTAACCAACTTCATCTTCCAAAAATTAGGTATGAACGGTCAGCAAGTAGCTCTCGTGGTTGATAAGCAAATCGACTCACTGCCAAAGGTTTCTGGTGGCGAACCTTACTTGAGCAGAGAATCTAATGAAGTATTACAGAAAGCAACGCAGTATTCTAAGGAAATGGGTGATGAATTCGTTTCACTGGAACACATCCTGCTGGCATTGCTGACCGTAAAAAGCACCGTATCCACCATCCTAAAAGATGCCGGAATGACGGAAAAAGAACTGCGCGATGCCATCAACGAACTAAGAAAAGGAGAAAAAGTAACTTCACAATCCAGTGAAGATAACTATCAGTCTTTAGAGAAATATGCCATCAATCTGAACGAAGCGGCCCGCAGCGGTAAACTAGACCCGGTAATCGGACGTGATGAAGAAATCCGCCGGGTACTCCAGATATTGAGCCGTAGAACCAAAAACAATCCGATTCTGATTGGTGAACCGGGTACAGGTAAGACAGCTATCGTAGAGGGACTGGCACATCGTATCCTCCGGGGAGACGTGCCCGAAAACCTGAAAAACAAACAGGTCTATTCTCTTGATATGGGA
>ERZ779658.2355-NODE-2355-length-11304-cov-2.572940_pt1 | contig 11304 bp, 8 predicted proteins | sample MGYA00511485_ERZ779658 | MGnify/ENA primary metagenome ERZ779658 (study PRJEB29588, sample SAMEA2162182) | human gut metagenome | biome: human gut; feature: human-associated habitat; material: faeces | place: Denmark | collected 2008/2010 ... | reverse complement strand
GAATACGATCATTATCCTGACCTCCAATATTGGCTCCCAGTACCTGCTTGACGGTATCGACGAGAACGGTGATATCAAGCCGGAGGCAAAGGCTGAGGTCATGAACGATCTGCGTGCCCACTTCCGTCCGGAGTTCCTGAACCGTCTGGATGAGACGATCATGTTCAAACCATTGACGAAAGACAATATTTATGACATTATTGACTTATTAGTAGCTGATGTCAACAAACGTCTGGCTGATCGTGAGATTTCAATCTTCCTGACCGAAGATGCGAAGAAATATGTCGTAGACGGAGGATACGATCCGAACTATGGTGCAAGACCACTGAAGAGATTCCTCCAGAAACATGTCGATACACTGGCAGCAAAACTGATGCTGCAAGGTGACGTTGGAGCACAGGATACGATCATCATAGACGTAGAAGACGGTAAGCTTGTGGCAAGGAGTCAGAGCGTGTGCGAATAATATTTCACATAGATGTCAATTCAGCTTATCTTAGCTGGACAGCAGTAGAACAATTGAAAAACGGAGCCGGGGTGGATATCCGGACGATACCTGCGATCATTGGCGGAGACCAGAAGTCCCGCCACGGTATCGTACTGGCCAAATCCATTTCGGCAAAAAAATATGGCATTCGTACGGGGGAACCTGTTGCGAATGCCTTTCGTAAGTGTCCGAATCTTAAGACCTATCTGCCGGATCATCAGATGTACCGTGAATATAGCAGAAAGCTGATGGAATTTTTACGTACTTACACGACACATATAGAACAGGTCAGTGTGGATGAATGTTATATGGATTTTACAGAGATTGCGGACCGGTTCACATCTCCGGTGGAAGGTGCGTCTGAAATCAAAGATGAGGTGTATAAAAGGTTCGGATTCACGGTGAATGTGGGGATATCTTCCAGAAAAGTCCTGGCAAAGATGGCATCTGACTTTGAAAAACCAAATAAAGTGCATACCTTATTCCCAGAAGAAGTCCCGGCGAAAATGTGGCCGCTGCCGATCGGAGAATTATTCATGGCAGGCCGTTCCAGTGTAGAGACGATGAAGAAGCTTGAAATCTATACGATCGGAGATCTGGCGAATACGGATCCGGCAATTTTGGAACTGCATTTGAAAAGCCATGGAAGAAAGCTATGGGAATTTGCCAACGGGCTGGATGATTCGGAAGTGGAAAGTGTCCGTGCAGAGGCAAAAGGAGTCGGCAATTCCACGACACTTCCCAAAGATCTGATAACAGAAGCAGAGGCATTGCCGGTATTGAAAGATCTGGCTGTAAGTGTGGGACAACGGTTGAGAAAAGCCGGACAAAAAGCCGGAATGGTGAGCGTAGAAATTAAGTACCACACTTTTAATCAGGTGTCTCATCAGAAACAGATGGAGAGACAGACGAACCAGGATCAGGATATTTATCAGGCATCTATCGAACTGTTCCGCGAATTGTGGAGCGGGGAACCTATCAGACTTCTTGGAATCCGGACGTCCAAGTTATCGGAAGAAAGCGAACCGGAGCAGTTGAGTCTGTTCGATATGAAGTTCGAATCCGAAGAGATGAGGAAGAAAAAGAAAAACTTAAAAGAGGCATTAAAGAAATTAGAAGGAAAATACGGGGATGGGATTGTGAAAAAAGGATGGTAGCAATCCCATCCCCGTATTTATTTTAAAAACTACAGATAACAGTTTCGTTCTGAACAACATCCTGCCCGGTAAAGAATCTGACATCCGGGAAGTCTTCGCAATTCGTAAGAACAAAGACGCATGCCGTGTCAAATCCCTCTGATTCAATAAATGATTTATTTAAGGGATACCTGTCAAATTCGTATAGGCATCCCTTTTTTACTAACTCTCTTTTTCTAATCACTAACTATTATGAAACCACCGACAATCGAATTAAACAATCCGAAGAACCAACATATCGTCTGGTTGGATGTAGTACGCCTTATTGCCATGTTTACAGTTGTTTGCTGCCATTGTACCGACCCATTCAACTTCTATCCGGGCACAGCTCCCAATATTGGGGAAATAAAATTGTGGGGAGCCATTTACGGTGCTGTACTTCGTCCGTGTGTGCCTCTGTTTGTAATGATTACAGGCGCATTGCTCTTGCCTGTCCGGGGTGACGCTTCTACTTTTTATAAAAAACGTATTCCCCGTGTTTTTTATCCGTTCTTAATTTGGTCTATTATCTATAATCTTTTCCCTTGGATTACCGGCTTATTGGGGTTAGACCCAAAGATTATCCTTGATTTCTTTCCTTATTCTGGTGAAGAAGTGATGCAGCAATCCCTTTCAGTAGCTATACAATACATTCTGACAATTCCTTTTAACTTCTCCCTTTTGGCAGTACACATGTGGTATATCTATCTGCTTATCGGACTCTATCTTTACCTGCCTGTTTTTTCGGCATGGGTGGAAAAAGCTTCGCAACGGGCTAAGTTAATGTTCCTGCTGGCTTGGGGAGTGACATTGTTGCTACCTTATTATTATCAGTTTGTTTCCCCTTACTTATGGGGCTCTTGCTCTTGGAATTCTTTTGGAATGTTATATGCATTTGCCGGTTTCAACGGATACTTATTGTTAGGACATTATCTGAAAGATCTCGATTGGAGCCTGAAGAAAACATTGGCAATCGGTATTCCGATGTTTGTGGTGGGGTATGTCGTGACGTTCTTTGGTTTCCGTTACATGACAGCTTTGCCGGATTGTACGGACGAAATGTTGGAACTCTTTTTTACCTATTGTTCTCTCAATGTGGTGATGATGACAATTCCTGTATTTATGTTGGCTAAGAAAGTCAATGTCCGTTCGGAAAGAGTACGGAAGGCATTGGCTAACCTGACCGTATGTGGTTTCGGTGTCTATATGATACATTACTTCTTTACCGGTCCGTCAGTGGTATTGGTAAGAATACTCAATATACCTATTCCTTTACAGATACCGATAGCTGCGATAGTCGCTTTTCTGGTGTCCTGGTTGATTGTAAACTTGGTGAATCGTATCGGTAAACCTGCTAAATACATCATGGGATAATCTGTAAAACGATATACTATAAACGCGATAAACGGTGAACAAACTGCGCAATATGCTGCCAGTTGTGTTCACCGTTCATCGTTTATTATTCACGTAGTTTTTCTATTCTTCCAGGTATTTTGTAATCTTTCCGCTGATTTGCAGCAAAGAGATCTCGCAAAGTTTGGTGTTATATTCTGCGGAGAGGATGCGTTCTTCTGCATCCAGCAAACTCTTTTGTGCTTCACGTACCTCAAAACCGGAAAGGTCTCCCTGTATATAACGATCCATGGCAATATCGTGATTATCTTTGGCAGTTACGAGGTTCTGACGTTCCAGATTCAGTAATTGAAGGTTGTTGCGATAAGCCTGCCATAAATTACTAAGGTCGGAGCGAAGGGCAAGCTCCAATTCCTGACGTTCCAGACGGCGGTTCTTGAAGGCAAGGGTTGCATTCCGCTTTTCACGGCGGCGGTTGCCGTCGAATATATTAAATCCGACAGTTACTCCGGCATTGAAGCCCAAGTTTCCCCTCCGGCTGGTTGCATTAATATCGTACTTATTAAAGGTATATCCATATCCCGTATTCAGTTTAAGGTACGGATAGTTACGTGAATTTACCTTTTTATAATCCAATTGCGCAAGTACCGTATTCTGATCTGCTTTCAGTAAAGAAGCGTTCGTTGCCAGTGTGCCATTCCATAACTCCTCAAATTTCAAATCCCCATGTACGTCGATCGTGGAGTCTTTGATTATAATAGCCTGATTAACATTCTTGTTAGCCATTAGCTCATTTAACTGGATACGCGATGAGTGCAGCAATTCCTGTTGTTTGATATATTGAGCACTGTCTGCATTGAAGTCTACTTTCGCCTGTTGATAATCCAATCCTGAGAACTTTCCGACAAGATGACTCGCTTCTGCTATACGCAGGCGTTCTTTGGAGAGCGACATTGCATAATGAAAGTTTTTCAGACGGATCTTCTGTTGGATAAAGTTGTAATATTCCGAGGTCAGGTCCGCAATGAAATCCTCAATGGCGATACGGGTGTTAGTTTCTCCCTGACGTTCCAATTCCTTCAACTGTTTGTATGTTGTACTGATATTGAATCCGTCGAAAATAGTCCAGTTGAGGTTAAGCCCGACGTTGACGGTCTGGTCATAGACCCCATTGTTTTTTGTAATCTCTCCGGTGGCACGGGCCTTACTTTCAATATTATCCAGGTTTCCGGTATATCCGGCAGAGAAATCCAATGTAGGCAAGTATCCTGCATTCCCTAACGTTGCATTGTTCTTGCTGATTTGTTCCTCGTTATGGACGATGCGCAACGAGTAATTGTTTTGCAGTCCTTCCTCCAAACACTCTTTCAGTGTGAGGACTTGTTGCGCCTTCGCAGTAGAAACTGACAAGAAGGCACATGCGGTAACTATATATATGATACGTTTCATGCAAATTCCTTTCTGTTTCATTCGGTTAGTCTTTTGATTCGGTTGGTCGAGATATAACTGTAAATAGCCGGTACGATATACATGGTAAGTAGGGTAGAAACGACCATACCACCTACTACTGCCGTACCCATGGCAATACGCTGATTACAGCCTTCTCCGGTGGCGAATGCCAACGGGATAAGTCCCAGAACCGTAGAAGCGCTTGTCATAAGAATCGGGCGGAGACGTTGCAGGGCGGCATCTTTGATAGCACTCATTTTATCCTCTCCGGCCTCCTGTTTCTGATTGGCAAATTCCACAATCAGGATACCGTTCTTTGCCACTAGACCAATCAGCATAATAATACCAATCTGACTGAAAATATTCATTGTTATATCTCCGAAATACATGAATACCAATGCTCCGGCAATAGCCAACGGTACTGTCAACATGATAATCAATGGATCTTTAAAACTCTCGAATTGCGCAGCCAGAATCAGGTAAATCAGAAGAATAGCCAAGACAAAGGCAAACATCAGACTGGAAGAACTCTCACGATATTCTTTGGAGTCACCCGACAAAGCTGTTCGGAACGTGTCGTCCAATGTTTCCTTGGCAATCTTATCCATTTCGTCCAGTCCTTGTCCGATCGTTTTTCCGTCTGCCAATCCTGCGGAAATAGTAGCTGATACAAATCGGTTATACCGGTATAACTTTGGAGGAGCGATACCACTTTCCAACTCAATCAAGTTATCCAACTGAATCATATCCCCATTGCTGCTGCGAACATAAATGGCTTTCAAATCGGCCGGCTTATTCCTCTGCTGACGATTGATCTCGCCGAGAATCTCGTATTGCTTTCCGTTCATATAGAAATATCCCATACGCTGGCCACTCAATCCGTATTGCAATGTTTGAGCAATATTCTTGGTACTAACTCCCATGATACTGGACTTGTCACGGTTAATCTGAATACGGGCTTCCGGCTTACTGAACTTCAAGTCTACGTCTGCCATCTGAAAGACCGGATTCTCATATACTTTAGCCATAAACTTGGGCAGTACTTCTTCCAGCTTCTCCAGATTAGTAGCTTGAAGCACATACTGGACAGGCATACTTCCACGACGTCCTCCGAAAGAAGACTGCTGTTGCACAAACGAACGTGCCATTGTCTTGCTCCGTATTTCTTTCGAAATCTTTTCGGCAACTTCCATTTGCGTGTAGTTACGATCTTTCATGTCTTTCAGCGTGATACGCACGTTTCCGCTACCACTGGATACACGGGCAGTAACAGATTCTGCGTCAGGAAGAATGGAATCGACAAGCTGGTTGATATCTTCCGTATAATCCCGAATATATTCGTAAGTGACACCCTCTGCACCTCGTGTGTTGATGCTGATTTGAGAACGGTCTTCAAGAGGAGCCATTTCCGCAGGAATAGCATTCCATAGAACTCCAATCAGGCAAATAGTAATAAAAGTGAAAGGAAGGGCAATCCAACGTTTGTTCAAGAAAGCAGCTAGCGAACGGCTGTATAGCCGGTTCATGCCTTCAAAGAACGGTTCGGTCTTTGCATAGAACCAGCTTTGCTTTTCCCGTTTGATCAGTAGTTTGGTTGCCAACATCGGAGTGAAAGTCAGTGCCGCGAACGAAGAAATGATAACCGAACCCGAAATTACGATACTGAACTCTCGGAATAACCGTCCCGTCATACCGTCCATGAAGACAATCGGGAAGAATACGGCAACCAGTGTGATCGTCGTTGAAATAACAGCAAAGAAAATCTCTTTCGCTCCTTCGATCCCTGCCTCTTTCGGGCTCATTCCCTTTTCAATGCGGATGTAGATATTCTCCGTCATAACAATCGCATCGTCCACCACCAGTCCCACGGACAACACAATGGCAAGCATGGAAAGTACATTAATAGAGAATCCCGCCAGATACATAACGAAGAATGCTCCGATAAGGGAAACGGGAATCACGATACATGGTACCAGTGTCACACGCCAGTCGCGCAGGAAAAGGAAGATGATGATGATAACGAGTACAAAAGCCTCATATACAGTAGACTTAACCTCATTGATAGACGCACGAATAAATTTGGTGTTATCAAACCCATAATTATAGTGCACGTCTTCCGGCAAGTCTTTTTTCATTTGTTCCATACGCTGGTATACAGCGTCGGCGATTTCAATATGGTTTGCACCCGGCTGTGGAATTACTACCACGCCGACCATGGGTACGCCGTTCATCTTCATGTAGCTCTTGATGTCGGCTGGCCCCAACTCGGCACGTCCGATGTCACTGAAACGTACAATTCGGTTGTTCTCCTCCTTGATAATCAGGTTATTGAATTCATCTGCCGTGTGCATCAGTCCTAATGTACGGATCGTCAACTCGGTAGTATTTCCTTCGATACTACCGGAAGGAAGTTCTACGTTTTCATTGTCAACTGCATTTTTTACATCGATAGGAGTAATTCCGTAACCTGCCATTTTCACAGGGTCGAGCCAGAGACGCATGGAGTAACGTTTCTCTCCCCAGATAGACACACTACTTACATCGGAAATTGTTTGCAACTGTTCTTTGACTGTCAAATCTGCGATTTCACTCAACTCCAGCAGCGAACGTTTGTCACTTTGAAGAGCAACCATTAAGATAGGCATGGCGTCCGCATCCGCTTTTGAGACGGTAGGAGGGTCACAGTCGCGAGGTAAATAACGTTGTGCACGTGAAACTTTATCACGAACGTCGTTTGCGGCGGTTTCCAGGTCGACAGACAATTCAAACTCTACGGTAATACGACTTTGTCCTTGCTGGCTGACACTGGATAAAGAACGGATACCGGGGATACCATTGATATTCTGTTCCAATGGTTCGGTTATCTGATTTTCGATAACATCGGCATTAGCTCCCGGATATGAGCAACTAACAGAGATAATCGGATTATCTACTGACGGATATTCGCGGACACCCAGATAATTGTACCCGATAAATCCGAACAGGAGAATAATGATTGTCAATACAGTGGCTAATACCGGGCGGCGTATACTTAATTCGGATATATTCATAAGGCGCTGGTATTAATCAATGTTATCAAGTTTCACAGCCAGTCCGGTGCGGAGCTGCAGTGTTCCTGAAGTAATGATTGTATCTCCCATGTGTAGTCCTCTTATCACTTGCACTTCGGATGCTGTACGGATACCGGTAATAATATCCACCGGTTCGGCTTTCCCCGATTTATACAGGTAGACTTTATCTTTCCCCATTTCCGGCACAATAGCTTCCGTAGGGATAGCGATTGCATCGGGAATCTCTTCCTTTTTCAATAAAACACTGGTATAGCGTCCCGGCAGCAGGATGTGGTTTACATTCGGATAAAGTGCGCGGGCTGTGAATTGGTGCAGATTCGGGTCGATTGCCGATTCTACTGCATATACTTGTGCGCCGAAGGCATCTAGTTTACCTTCAACGCTGAAATTCAGGTTGGTTCCTTTTTTAATCTGCTTGGCATAACGTTCCGGTACGGAGAACTCTACTTTCAGCGGGGCGATTTTAGTCAGCTTCGCAACGACAGTGGTCGGAGAGGCGTACGTGCCGACACTGACCTGTCGGAGTCCGATAATCCCGTCAAACGGGGCACGGAGCTCGGTCAATTCGATATTCGCTTTCACTATTTCAATATCGGCATTCAGCGTTGCTAAATCTGTCTTAACTTGTTCGTAGGCTTCCTTGCTGACTGCATCCCGTTTCAGCAGGGCGTCCTGACGGAAAACACGGTCTTCTGCCAGTTTCAGTTGTGAAACCAGTCGTTGTAGTTGTGCCTGTAACTGTCGGTCGTTTACCTTGGCTAGTAACTGGCCTTTCTTGACAGACGTACCTTCTTCAAAGTTGATTTCGACTATTTTTCCGGAAGTTTCGAAAGACAAATCTACTTCTTCATCTGGTAGAAGTACACCGGTAGTCGTAAATTCATCCGTCAATAATTGTGGTTTTATGACTTTGGCATTTACGTTTAAGATTTGTTTTCCTTTTTTTTGATTACCACCCATTACTTTGTCGGCGGCTGCTAGTTCGTCGTTCCTCCTCCGATAATTCCGGCACCAACGAGGATAATGATGCCCCATTTAGTTTTCTTATTCATGGTTTAGTATCGTATGTATAGCATGTTATATAATATCTTCACAAACTTAGACACTCTCTGAAAGGAAAGGTTTAATGAGAGAAATGGTAAAAAAGAGTTAATCAATCGAAAGAAAAAAAGAGTGCTAGTAAGCAGCCCGGTACTTTCCTTCTTCTTTATCCTCCAGCATATTCAGATAAGAAGTATAGCGGGATTCGCTGATTAAATGCTCCTCTACCGCTTTGCGCACAGCACATCCCGGTTCGTGACGATGCGTGCAGTTGCCATATTTGCACTCGGCGGAAACTTTGAATATTTCAGGAAAATAATGACCAATTTCTTCTTCCTCCATATCGAATGTTCCGAAACCTTTGATGCCCGGAGTATCAATAATATATCCGTCTCCGTCTACCGGGAACATTTCGGAGAAAGTGGTGGTATGCATTCCCTTATTGTGATAAGTGGAGATTTCGCCGGTTTTTGTTTCAATTCCCGGCAGTATAGCATTGATAAGAGTCGATTTCCCTACTCCCGAATGTCCGGAGAAAAGAGTAATCTTACCTTCGAGCGCCTTTTTGATTTCGTCTATTCCGTCACCGTTCTTTGCGGAAACCTTGAAACAAGGGTAGCCGATATGCGTATACAGGTTAATAAGTGCGTCCAGATAATGCAATTCTTCTTCGTTGTAAACGTCTACCTTATTAAATACTAATTTGACGGGAACCCGATAGGCTTCTGCGGACGCAAGAAAACGGTCGATAAAAATGGTGGAAGTCTCGGGATAGTTGACAGTTACCACCAACATACATTGGTCGAGGTTGGCGGCAAGTATATGCGATTGTTTAGAAAGATTGGAAGAACGACGGATGATGTAGTTCTTCCTATCTTCTATTTCGTTGATAAAAGCAGTGCCCTCTTGATTGGTTATAATCTGAACACGGTCGCCCACGGCTATCGGATTGGTACTGCGAATCCCTTTTAACCGGAAATTACCTTTGATCTTACATTCAATAAATTGTCCGTCGTCGGTTTTCACCTGGTACCAACTGCCCGTGTTTTTGATTACTAATCCGTGCACTTGCTTTTTGTTTTTTAAACGGTCATGATTTCTTTATCCTTTTCAGCCAGCATATCATCTATTTGCTTGATATACTTATCGTGGATTTTTTGCAGTTTGGCTTCCGCATTCTTCTGTTCATCTTCTGCCAATCCGTCTTTTACAGCTTTTTTCAGTGCGTCGATACCGTCACGGCGGGCGTTGCGTACGCTCACTTTGGCAGTTTCACCTTCTCCTTTACACTGTTTTGCCAGTTGTTTACGACGTTCTTCGGTCAATGGGGGAATACCGATACGGATTATTTCACCATTGTTTTCGGGCATGATGCCGAGATCAGAGTCGATAATGGCTTTTTCGATTACACGGAACATACTTTTGTCCCACGGCTTGATAGTGATGCTGCGTGGCTGCTACATTGCTGATAGGAACCATGCTTCCGTAAGAATCTACGCGGATACCGTCCAACAGTCGGGTACTCGCTTTTCCGGCGCGGATATGTGCCAACGCTTCTTCCAGATACATAATGGCCATATCCATTTTCTCTTGTGCATTGTCAAGGCAAGTCTTTACGTCTACCATATTTTTTGATAATTAAAGTTGCTATTCGATTGATTAAGTAGCAAAAGTATATTATTTTTTGTTCACCTGCAACAGCATACTCATCTTTTTTATGAGTGACTTACCGATGATGATTAGGGTAACTGCTGTAATAATCATCAAAATACCGACCATTAAGCGGGGTGTCAGCTTTTCGTGAAACAGAAGGACACCGAAAAATAAAGCGGTCACAGGTTCCAGAGCCCCCAGTATGGCGGTCGGAGTGGAACCTATGTAATGGATAGCCAATGCTGTGCAAACCAGTGATACGGCAGTAGGCAGGATAGCCAGTGCCAATACATCTCCCCAGAGCCACGCGGTAGGTATCACTTGCAAATCCGTCAGGAAGTTCAGACGGACGATGTAGACCGACAGACCGAACAAAATAGCGTAAAAAGTGAGTTTTGTTGTCGATAGGTTTTTCAGTGTCGAGCGGTTGACACCTACTATATATATGGCATAAGATAGCGATGATAGCAGGACAAAGATGATTCCAATGGTAGACAACGGTTTGCCTCCGTCTCCCTGATAAAGCAGGGCAATGCCGGCGAGAGCCAGTAGAATGGAAAAGACGGTGATTGCTGAAATCTTCTCTTTAAAGAACGCTCCCATAATGACCGTTACCATTACCGGATAAACGAACAGGATCGTTGACGCGATTCCTGCATCCATATAGTTGTAGCTCATGAACAGTAGTGAGGAAGAAAACGAAAACAACAATCCCATAATAACCAGCGGAAGAATATCCGCTTTACGAAGGGCGAAAGATTGATGCTGCATCTTCATCAGTATCCCTAGTACGATGACAGCAAAAAAGTAACGATAAAATAAAACAGTATCGACGCTCATGCCGGCTGCATAGAGCGGGAGTGTAAAAAGAGGATTCATACCGTAACTTGCGGCGGCAATCGCTCCATAAATAAAACCTTTGGTTTTGCTGTTCATTGCTTTAAGTCTTTAAAATGGCGTGCAAAAGTACACAGTTCACTGATGATAAACAAGTGTTTAGCCTGTTGATAGTATAATTTAATCTTTCGTGTGCTAAAAACTATTATTTCGGCTGCATAAAACTAATCCTGTTTAT
>ERZ779658.2347-NODE-2347-length-11375-cov-2.710512_pt1 | contig 11375 bp, 8 predicted proteins | sample MGYA00511485_ERZ779658 | MGnify/ENA primary metagenome ERZ779658 (study PRJEB29588, sample SAMEA2162182) | human gut metagenome | biome: human gut; feature: human-associated habitat; material: faeces | place: Denmark | collected 2008/2010 ... | reverse complement strand
ATTACTACGGCACGGTGAGGGTCGCAAAGGATGATCTGCGCACCCATGTCGATCAGTTTGTCCACAAAGAACAGGCGGCTCTCAAACATCTTCTGATGGATCAGTACGCTTCCTTTGGCTTGGGTAGCTACCACGAGCATCACACTCAGCAAGTCGGGTGTCAGTCCCGGCCAGGGAGCGTCGGCAATGGTCATGATGGAGCCGTCGATAAATGATTCTATTTCGTATGTTTCCTGTGCGGGAACGTAGATGTCGTCTCCCCTCTGTTTGAGTTTGATGCCCAGACGGCGGAAACTTTCGGGAATAATGCCGAGGTTCTCGTAAGAAACATTTTTGATGGTTATTTCGCTTTTGGTCATGGCAGCCATACCGATGAAGCTTCCGACTTCAATCATGTCGGGCAATACAGTGTGTTGCGTACCGTGCAGTTCCTCCACCCCTTCAATGGTGAGCAGGTTGGAAGCGATGCCGCTGATTTTTGCTCCCATCCGGTTGAGCATGCGGCAGAGTTGCTGCAAGTAGGGTTCGCAAGCGGCATTGTAGATAGTGGTGGTACCCTTTGCCAGCACGGCAGCCATCAGAATATTGGCGGTTCCTGTCACGGACGCTTCATCGAGCAGCATATAGTTACCTTGAAGCCTGCCGGCAGTAATCTCATAGATTCCCCGCGCCTCGTCGTAGCGGAAATCGGCTCCCAGATTTTGAATCCCCACAAAGTGGGTATCAAGACGACGGCGACCGATTTTATCTCCACCCGGCTTCGAGATCAACGCTTTCCCGAAACGCGCCACCATCGGACCGATCAGCATCACCGACCCCCGAAGACTGGAACACTTTTTCAGGAACTCATCGCTCTCCAGATAGGCTAGATCGACATTCTCTGCCTTAAAACTATAAGTATCAATGTCTTCCTTTGCAACTGTTACCCCCATCTCCCGCATGAGCTGAATCAGGTTATTGACATCCAGAATGTCAGGTATATTGTTCACAGTCACTTCTTCAGCAGTCAGCAACGTGGCACAGATAATCTGCAAAACTTCGTTTTTGGCTCCCTGCGGATGAATGTCCCCGCCCAGCCGATGTCCTCCTTCAATTACAAATGAAGCCATTTTTTTAAGTATTAAGTAATAGGTAATAGGTATTAGGTATAAGTATTAGACCGCAAGTGCAAAACCTCATGCAGCGAACAACATCGCCGCGCTAATACTTAATACCTAATACTTCAATATCTTCTCCGCGGATTACTGTTCCGGTTATTGTTGTAGTTCACTTTCGGGCGATAATTCTGGTTCAGACGTTCTGCCATCAGGCGGATGATGTCGTCTGTCAGCTGGAGTTTGCCGTCGGAAAGTTCATAGAGGTCTTCCGCTATTTTACGGTCGTCTACCGTATCTTTGTTCCATGCCATGTAGTCCTTCTTCATGTGGTTGCAGATCATGGCTACCAGATTCCTCTTTTCGTTTCCTTCGGGAAATTCGCAGGCTTTTCTGATCAACACTTCCAGCGTGTGGCCGTAGTGGCGGTAGCGCATACGGGTAGTGGAATATGGGATCGGTTCCGGCTTGGTCACCAGGTTGTCTTCACGGATGATTTCGTAGGGGTAATCAATATCCAACTCAAAACCGGACATGATTGCCAGGTGGTCCCAGAGTTTATGCTTAAAATCAGGAACATCACGCAAATGGGGAAACATATTCCCCATGATGTTGATAATCGTGTTAGCACAACGCTGACGTTCGGCACGGTCCTGAATGGTCAACGCATAATCTACCATGTTCTGTATGCTGCGACCGTATTCGGGGAGCGGCATTCTTTTCTGTTGGGTATTGTATTGCATTTTTTAAATTAAAAGTTTTGAAATTAAAAATTAAAAGTCGGAGGACGACGGTCACTCATAAGTCACAGCTTCTTGCTAAAAAGGATCACTCACAAAAAAGGATCACTCACTCAAGGGATCATCCACTCAAGGGATCATCCAAGAAGTGACTTCTTAGGCAACGAGGCTACAAATTCCTTCAGGTAGAAAGGTTCGAAGTAGGCCACGTCTTTATAATCTTCCCCGGCAACTGCTTTTTCTGCCAGCGGATACATCATCTTTGCCAGCGGATGGATATCATCGATAAAATGCGCGTTCGGATGGATGATCTTCTCACGGCATTTGGCAGCTCCATTTCCGTAGAAATAGACAGGGGCTTCATTCAGAAACTCCAGATAGGAATTTTCATCGACAATATCGGCGGCGATCGCGCGTTTCACGTTCAATGCACGGTCGTAGACGGCAGCATATACTTCCATACGGCGGGCATCGAGCATCGGACAGAGCAACGCATCTTCCGGCAAATCGTGATACAGCAATACGGGCACACTCAGCACTTCGAGCGTAGGAAGACCGATCAAGGGCACATTCCGTCCGTAACAAATGCCTTTCGCCATCGAAACACCGATCCGGAGTCCGGTGTAAGAACCCGGTCCGCAACTCACCGCAACTGCATCCAAAGGTATGGCATGACTATCAATGAACGATAACGCTTCATCTACAAACACTCCCAAAGACACAGCGTGTGAAGGGCCTTTCAAGTCTTCTTTCACAAAAATCGTCTGTCCGTCTTGACTGGCCGCTACCGAGCAAACAGAGGTAGAGGTTTCAATATTCAGTATACACGACATAAAAATCAGCTTATTAAATTGTCGCAAATTTACATGATTTGTCGGAAACTACCTAATATTTGCGTAGATATTCTCAGAAGGGGTATAAGAGCACTTCTAATCTATACAAAGTATCATATTCAGTCCAAAAGGACGGATTTGAAGCACCAAATGAAAGAACCGATTCAAAGAATGAGGTGATGACAAGAGAAGTCTTTATCAATAAAATTGTAAAACTAATTTCAATACTCATCAGTTAAAAAGTGAGAGGCTGACTAATAGTTATTTGATAGTACACATAAACCAAAAGCAGGTTAAATTGCCGACAGGAGTAAAAGTATGTCCCGAACATTGAGATAAAAAAAATGCCGAAGAAAAAGAAATATCTATCTTTTCTTCGGCATAAGTCCAACAGGTAAAAGAATCTTTATTCAAGATCCCTTACGCAACGCACGTATCCTTTTTTGTCATTGACAAGCCTGTCTTTATCGCCTCCCCACTGCGTGTCCACAGTCGTGACGAATCTGAGATAACCATCAAAATACATCTGATAGCCGGCACTAAATGATCTTCCTCCGTTCATATCCCGTTTAGAAAATCCTGTCCGAGAATGGATTACCTGTCCATCTTTCATATTCAAAGAAGATAAATTTCCACCAAAGTCATAGACTTTAGGTTTCTCCCGGTCATCCCAGTCAAACAAACTGCCGGCCATTATCATCAGTTCAGCCTCATTAGGCAAGCGCCATGTCCCCAAATCACTCTTATCCGGTTTCTGATAATAATAAGCACACGGAGAGTTTCCTTTCTCTATATCGCTCATCAAGGTAGTCCAGGTTTCGTAGTAGTATTCACTGCTCCTGTTAGGATTCTTCAAATCCTTCGGCTTGTCTATCGTATTCGCAATATATTGGGCAACTTCGAACCCTTTGTGATAAATCGTATTAATCTGTGAAGTCTCATTATGTGCCGGAAGTTCATAAATAGCTCTTGAGGCCCTGGTAGTATTAGCAGGTAAATTGTCAGCCCTGAAAATCAGATACTCATGCTCTGTCCATTTGTTGACCAGTGTTTTGCTGAGTTCCTTACCTATTTCATCAAGATGATAACTATGATCCTCCGAGGTTTCCAAGATTCCCAAATCCCTGATCAGTCTCACATCCGAAAAAGGAGTTCTTTCTCCGGGACTTGCCGTTTTCTGGTAATCAAAATTATATAAAGGGGTCATACTATGCGATTCTTCTACAAAGATAATGGCATTAGGGCTGTTCAATGTCAAGTTGGTACTTCCCATGAAAGCTCTTGAGGTAAATAATGCTGTAGCATTATCCGACGGAGCGTGCCCAACAAGCCTGCTCTTTAACGGCAATACCCGCTCTGCTACATACAACATGTTTGCTTCACAAATAGAAGGAATATACCATTGCATTTCATTTGCCTGCATCTGTCCGTCACGGTTGTTGTCCCTGTTTCTCAGGAACGGGGTGAAGCAGGCGTATGTAGCATGATAATACTTCATAGCCAGGTTGGTGTGATCTTTACTTAGTGTCAACTTCGCATTATTGACTTTTGTCATAACTTGCCATAAAGTTTTTTCTTTTCCTCTCAACATCGGATCAGGCATTATATTATCGGCTTCATCTAATCCTCCTGTACGTCTGCTCATCAAAGACCATGTGTTTGTCCAACCATTGGAATAGTATTTATTATAAAAAGCGTCCGCTTCACTGGGACCTCTTACAGACCAATCCAAATCAGGGGTTTCATTCACATTCTCCACTCCCCAAACGCGCATACCGTCAGGACTGTTGACAAACACCGTTTTTATGGACATCTGCCGAATGGTTACAATAGCTTGATGATAACGTGACTGTCCGTCAGGAGAAATTTCATGCGACGTGTTCACCAGCAAATCAAACGTACGATCCGGGGAATTGGCAAAGGTTTTCCACAAATTTTTATCCTTGGGAGCGTTCTCCTGCATAGGATTTTGTTCGTAGAAATATTCATTGGCATAAACAGTTACTTTACAAAGTCCCGAAGCCGCATTGAATACATAATCAGGTTCATTCATCAGCCTGTAAAGGAACTGCTCCAGCGAAAGCAGATTAGCACCCGTATCGGAGAAATATTGCATATCCTCGTTTCCATTGTCGGCCAGAGTGCTTGGATGGATATAGAATTTGAGCCAGTTCGTATCAGCCTTTTTTTCTTTAGAAGGAATATAATTGTTATTCTTCAACTGTTCCAATTCCGCTTTCGTATAAGAGATAATCTTATCACAGAACGGTGTGCGTATGGCAAAAGAAATCATGGCATCATCTTTCAGAGTACCGTCCGGATTGAAGATAGCAAGTTCATCTTTCTTAAAACGCATCAGTCCCTGTTCATAATGACAGTCAAAATTGAATGACCGGTGTGCGTCATACACCAGCCCCTCTACTCCGGGAGCGGGTTCCTCCTCTTTCGCCTTGTCCGATTTTGCTTCTACAACCAGATCATTCATGCCTTTAATGGTCACATTATAGGTATAATGTACGTTACGTTCTATATCATAATCATTGGCCGGATCGTTTTCCGCCGTATATCCCAGATAAATGCGGTAGGTCACCCTTCCGAAACGCTCGGTAGGAGTATCACCGGTTGCAAGATTCTGACGTAACTCACCTGTAAATTCAATATAGGGAGCCAGATCCGGGGCATATTCCGTCTCACCGTTTTGCAGATTAGGTTTGTCAGTTGCACCTGTAACGGGAGACTTCAGTAGCTTCTGTCTCAGATCATATCCCTTCCTTTCCGCATTATAACCAGGGGAAGCCGGAGAAATAGCCTTCTTCGCGATCTTTCGGTTTTCGGGCATGTAGAATGAAGTGGTAATATTGTCGGCATCACCCTCGAACTGGAAATATTCCGAAACCCAGTATGATTTTTTGTCCACCCCGTCAGCATCCCATGAAGCAGTCTGATCGGTTCCTTTTGCATGTTCCGCAATGAAGGTCGATCCCGGCACATTACCAAGACGATATGTTCCAGGCTCAAAAGTGAGTCCGGCAATTGTTTGCAGGTTCAATGTAATTTTGGCTTCCGAGCGTTTCAAGGAGACTTCGATTTGTTTTGTAGCGGTAGAAACCGTTACTGTTTGGGTTAGCGACATCAATAAGTTACCATTCGGACGAAACAGGGTATGAACAGTCATGGCCGCTCTTACTTTTTCCAGGTCTGAATATTTTGAAATCCCGTTTAATACTTCAGGCTCCACATGAAACAACCCGTCAGCATCCGATTTATAGTTCGCCAGAAGAAACAGTGTCTTTTTCCCTGTGGTAAGACTGATATTTTTCAACAATCCCATGCTGGTGGGCGCATCTGCATCCACTTCACCTGTGGATGTTGTAAGATCAGTTGCAGCCTGAATAAGGTCGGCTCTTGAATACTCACGTGAGCATTCCACGTTACCGGAAGAATTGAAAACCCACAGATAAAGGTTATAGATTTTTCTCTCTTCACTTTCCAGTAAGGCGGAACGTGTCTTGGCCGTATTAGCTGCCGTACCGACACTTATATCCACCGTCGTGGGAACTCCCTCCGTGACACCGCTCCCTTGAAAGATTTCTTCATCCGTACAGGATGCAAAGAGGGGTAGTAACAGCAGAATAAAATAAGTTATTTTCAGCTTGTATCGTTTCATAAATAATAAAAATTATCGTAATAAATTCTCGTATACATCATTGGAATGGAGGAAGGTCTACCTCTTTACTATTCCAAGGCTCAACCCGGTAAATAATCTCTTTATCTGAAGATTCCGGCAGGACTATGAATACTTTATAATCCCGATTCGGATAAATAGGACCGGAATATACTCCGGGAGAAGTCTCCTCACCAACATCAAGCAGGAAAGTTCTCGTTTTTGTTTGTGATTCATCTCCTCCTGTAAAATAATCCAATGTCAACTGTATTTTCGGGTGATTTTGCTTTTTCTGCCAGGAATTACTTTCCGGAATATAAGGGGCCAGATACTGGGGCACAACAAACTGTTCGTATAATCGAGCTTCCATTGCCACATAATCAATTTCTCCCTCGGCAGTAAGGGGAGCCTCGTATACAGTCAATGATGCTCCTTCATGTTTTACCCCATAAGAATATGTACCTGTATGTTCCATAGCCTTTCCTGTTCCTGGGGTGGAGGCAGCCAACTGAGTTTTCTCGGAATCATTTTCCCTGAAAGAGGGAGACATCAATACAGGAAAGTTCAAAAAGGAAATCCTTTGGTAATTATACGTAACCTGACCGTAACGGGGTGCGCTTGCCAGATATACTCTGATACGGGCAAAATCACGGAATAGGGGAACTGTTATCTCTTGCGCCAGCTTTCCTGATGCAGGCAGAACAGATGCCACCGTTTTCCCCGAAAGCAAACTCAAATGTAGTCTGTTAGACACGCCGGGCAAATCTGTCCAAGCGACAACAGAAGTTCCTTTCCAGTCAATAATCTTTTCATCTGCTGGAGAAGGAGTTACACCGTCATAAGGATTATTCACAGGTAATCCCAAACTTCCATCCTGCTGTTCCTTAATAATAGCAGGAAAAGCAGCACCTGCAAATTCCTCTTTGGAGATTTCCTCCGTACCAGCTCCCAGGAAGTCCCATGGAATCTTATTCTGAAGATTGCCTTCAGGAGTATAATAAGGTAGATCCTTTCCTGTCTGGTTAGGAGCATACAATGCATAAAACTCGGTTTCCCCCTTAGGAATACGTATATTGATCTGATATTGTCCGTCCACCCCGGTTGAATTGAAGGGAAGCAGTTGATTATACACATACCGATTCAAATCTCTGTTAAAGATCATAAGTGCTATCCTTGGCTGGGCGGGAGCCTGAGGAAACAGAGTACCGGTCTTAAACCACTGAAAAGGATCAGAGGAAAGTTCATCCAGCAGATCGCTGTCACCGGTTTCAACACCTCTGGTTGTAAGATTTAGTCTGACAGTCACAGCATCCTCATCGAAAAACTGTTCCGAAACAGTATCTTCATTTCGGCAGGATACCGAAATAAAGCAAAGAACCAGTGACATCGTTATCATAGAGTACCTCACAGCCTTCATCATACGAATATATTTAATATTTTTCAACATAACATTAATCAATCAGTTATAGGAACCACATCAACAGCTTCCCATGGTTTTACACTTATACTCAGTGAGAGGGGATTCTGGCGGAAAAACAGTGGAAGAACCGCTTCTTGCCGTCCCGTTATCCGTATCTGCTCGGGATATTGTGCGATATATTGTGCCACATTTACAGTACAAAGAACCTTGTCACCCTGCATAAGACGGATCATTAGCGGGTCCTTGTCATCAAAGCGCAGGGTATTGAAGTCAAGCACGAAGCGATCATTCTCCTCGCCTGCGATAAACGGAAGGTCAAAAGAAGTTTCACCAGCCCGCTGTCCGGAAAGAAACGTGCGGAAAGTGATTCCATTGTCAGGCGAAAACCTGCCTCCTTGTTCTGCTCAAACCAGGTCTGCGAATTGTTATCATCATCAGAAAGGACTACCGCATGGATTTTCACATGCTGGGAATAAAGGCGAACTACGTCACGGGACTCGTTCATAACTTTAGATGTAATATCTGTTTCTCCCAAGTATAACCTGTCAAACGTACCGGATGCTCGTCCGTCCTTTTCCATTAGTTCGGGGCGGGAAACCGACGAACCTTTGTAGCTGTCCTCTTTACCGATAATCGTTTCTGTCAAAGCGTTGCCTACGGCCACCACTTTATAATCCCCTTCCGGAAGCGTGACCTCCAGTGGTGAAAGCAGCCGTTCTCTCTCCAGATGATGCTTTTCTATAAGAACTTCGCCTTTGGCATCAAAAATAAAGACATCAATACCATCCACATATTCCTGTAAATGTTCCTGATTGTCATCAGCCAGATAAGAAAAGACAATCGTGTTGCCAAGACAGCCGCTCAAATCGTCATATACCCGATCACAGGCGGTCACGAGGTATAAAGTGAGTAGCAGCCCCAGCCAAGTGGGTATGTATCTTATGTTCATACTTTATACTAATTATTATAAATCAAATGCAGATAACTTCCCCGGAAGAGATAACGTATACTTCTCCCGGGAATAATAAAAAAGGGAGGAGATAACCTTTCCCCTCCCCAAAAGTCAGGCGGATTCCGGTATTGACCTGTCAGAGCCAACACGGGAGAACCGCTCCGGCAAGTGACTATTATTCTCCTATCTGTTAAAGGATAGGGAAGACGTTCACAGCAGTCCAAGCTTGTACTTGAACACGAACAATAACATTCACATTTTCATCTTCCAAATCTTCCTGACCACCCGGTTCTGGAGTCACTCCTTCCGGAATAGTCGGATCTGTATCCACCAGGATACCCTGTCCGTTGTTCAATGTGCTAAGATTCAGATTGATCAGGTAACCACCCTTACCGGCCGGAACATCAGTCGTACCGTCTGTTGCACCTTCTGTCTTCGCATAACCGGATATAACTACAAAACGTCTGTCTACAGATACGCCTGCATCACCTGTTTTGAAAACGAAAGCGAGTTTTGGAGCATTGTTAGTCTTTCCGTAACCGGTAATTCCATTTGAGAAGAAGTTAAATGCCGCAGCTTTTTTACCTGCTCCGAAATCAAAAGCAGTTGCTGTAAAGTAGGAAGATACATCGGACAGGTCTGTCTTGCCATCAGGTTTGAATGTTCCATTGGTAAAATCATATCTGTCACCTGCATAAGTCTTGGCCCAGAACCAGTTTGCTTCTTCTTCTACTGTAAGTGCAGGAATAGAAAGTGTTCTGCTGAAACGGTTCATCAGGATACCCTGGTTTGCAGAGGTCACGTCAACAACCTGCAACCATTTGCTCAAAGCGGCTTTCTTGCTAAGGTCAGACTTACCATCCCACACTTCGTTATTGAAGCCATCGGCAGCAGCTTTGAAAGCCGTCCATGCATCAGCACTGGTTTTTCCGTTGTTTTCAGCCTTACCCAGCCATGTCTTGCACCACTGTTCCGCCTCGGCCTTTTTTCCGTCTTTCCAAGTAACTTTGATAAATTTGGTTCCAGTCACTTGGAAACGGTTCATACTGGCAGCCAAGGTGAGTTCCGCTTTCTTGACGGTACGCTTATCCTGCTGGGGATCAACGCCATAAGATTCGGCACCAACAGTGGTAAGTTCTTTGGAACCTGCATAGATCACTTCATTAATTTTAGCCTTCAACAGTTGTTTGCTAACATCAGACACGGGCTTGTTCTCAACCAATGCACCTTGAGGGTTTGCAATAACAAGAGCTTTTGTTGCGCCTTTGTCCACGTTAAGGAATTTATAACCTCCTGTCGCTTCACCAGCTCCCACGGCGGTAGATGAAGTCAACTTAGTAAAATCATCAGACCCCTTCGTAAACTCCTTCGCAAAGACAATATCATCTCCCTTTAACAAGTACACATGCAGTTTTTCAACCGTTGCCGGATCACCATTGTTGGCAGTGTTCTGCAAATCGCCCATGGCGGCACGTGTACCGGGACCGGGCAATGCTACTGACATCATCACATCAACCGGCTGATTAGCACCCTCCGGTACAACCAGATTTTCTTCATTGTTACATGCAGCAAACAACGCCAGCGAAGCCACTGCAAAATACTTCATTACTTTCATGATTTGAATTGTTTTAAATTGAAATTACTAATACAATATATAACTGAGTTACATCCGCAACCCACGATTTATTCATTTACCCTTATAGCCTTGAATGCTTTCGCACGGTTACATCCCCGAGCCGCTGCCTCTTCCAACAGTTTCTCTGCCTTCCTCCAATCACCTTTCATATCATAGGCAATTGCCATTGGGAACAGGACACGACTGTCTTCTCTTACCACTTCCAATACCTGCAACGCACCGTCCGCATCCTTGCCATATTCCAACAAGGCATTGGCATAATTCAAAACCGCCACAATGTCCCCCGGAAACTGCTCGTATGCCTTCTTATATACCGGCAGAGGATTCTCCCCCCGGGAAGCATACAATCCGGCCAGCTGGTACATTTCGTACAGGCTAAGACATTCGGGCTTGGTCTCAAAAACTCCGGGGAGTTCCTCCGACGTATAAGGCCTTACATCAAAGCTGAGGCTGAATGTTGTACGCCGCAGAGCCGGGTAAAACTCTTCCAAAAGAATATGGTAAGTCTTATCATTATCTAACTCACGGATAGCCGACTCACGTTCCGTATCATTTGAGTTATGTTCAATGATAAAAAGAATTTTGTCCTTATTGGAAAGAGTGGAACCACTGACTGCTGCCTTAAGACCTTCCCAGTCTTCCCCAACCCCTTCGGTACGATAAACCGGTGCTTTCTTGAGGGCGGGATATTGACTGGAAATATAATTTGAAAGGGTTTGAGTCCGTCTTTGCGCAAGGGATTTGTTATAATTAAAATCTCCTTCGGGAGAAGCGTAACCTTTTATATACACATCCTTTAGCTCCGCCCCTTTAATCAATAGGTTTTCAGATACAAATTGGCCGAGTCCGGCAAGCTCCTGACGGTTATCCGCAAAGGTCTTGCGAAGATCGTGTTGTGCCACGGGAAAAGTCACTTTACAATCAAAAGAATCCTTGTAGCACTTGACCAGCACCTTTTCCGGTTCGATAAAATCGTAGGCATCCTTAATTCCGCAACACTATAATTTAACTTTATTTATAAGTTCCTGAGCAACAA
>ERZ779658.2341-NODE-2341-length-11384-cov-3.747109_pt1 | contig 11384 bp, 10 predicted proteins | sample MGYA00511485_ERZ779658 | MGnify/ENA primary metagenome ERZ779658 (study PRJEB29588, sample SAMEA2162182) | human gut metagenome | biome: human gut; feature: human-associated habitat; material: faeces | place: Denmark | collected 2008/2010 ... | reverse complement strand
CGCTTACTTCATTGGCTGTGGATGAGCCTTTGGAATATGCAAGATTATATCTTGAGGGAAATTTACAAATGTAGGTGGATGCAGAAGATTCATTAGAACTTTATTAAGTGAAAGGGATAGTGTTCATTAAGAGTGCTATCCCTCTTTAAAAATGTGCGAAATGCAATAATTACATATTTTCTATGGATTAACAGAACGCCTAAAAATAATCCATGTACTTATGAAGTAACAAATCAATAAAATTACCAAAATCCCCATTGTTGCCCCTATTTGTAACATCAATGTACTAAACCCAATATAGGCTGAAATTTCTGCTGATATGGTTTGGATAAAGTAAGCTATTACAACAGCAGCTACAATGATTGCTGTGATAATTGGAAGCCCAAACCAAACACTTAATTGTTGCAAGATAAGTTTTCCGATATGCTTTTCTTCCACCCCCAATTTTCGGAGTACAGAGAAGCGATATTTATATTGTCCTGCGTCTAAGAGTTGTTGCAAGGAAAGTACGGTAAGACATATAACCATCAGTACGACAGCACCATAAATCATTGCAGTCTGTAAAATAAAGTTATTTGCTATGGAACTATTGATTTGCAGTGTGCTAAAACGCACGCCATAAATAGCCCCGGTTTCTGCCTGCTCGGGATATTTCTCTGTAAAAAGTTTTTCCAGTTTCCTTGCATTTTCATAGGAGATATTTTCCGTTGTTGTAATATATCGGTTTTTTATTACTGGCAACAGCTTTTCACAAATATTGTCTGGAAGTACATACAATACATTTGTATAGGAATTGTACGCTGTTTCTCCAATCGGATCCTCATAATAGGACTGCCCGGAAAGAGTCAATTCTCCTGCGTCCGTCATAATGCTGGTATGCTCTTTCAAAAAGCTATCCCGTTCTTCCTCGGTGGCGATTGCTTTCCATTGTGTTGTAAATTCATCTTCCTCCAGAGAAATCTGTTCGTAACCCAGCATTTCCCGTATAGTGTTATAATCACTCAAAGAAATTGCTACAATCGGAAAATCATATTTCTGTCTGTTGTGAAAATCGTCTTTCTCTGGCAGATATAGATTGAAAGTGCAATCATAGTCTGTATCTATTTTATGTTCTGTCAGAAAATCAGTAATGATTTCATAACTGTCCTGTGGCAGATTTTCTTCTTCATAAACATCATTGTATTTTGAATATACCTGTACATCATACATAGAGCGTATATCCAAATAGCCAGACGACCAGCCCGTCAAAATAGGGGCTGCAACGAACATGAAAATTGCTAATACCAAAGTGATACAAATGACTGCCATAGTCTTGCTGGTCGTATTCAGCTTTGAGGTAATCTGCCCGAAAAAGAAAAGTGCTTCCTCATGGTATCGGTGTTCCGGCGATTTTTCTTTCCATGCTACAATCAAACCACTGGTAAGATAAATGAAGGCACAAATGAAGAAAAGTAAGTCAATCACAACAAAAAGCAGATATTGATTGAGCGTTCCACCACCTAAAGACAGATAATATTTATTTGTTAATGCTGCAACACTGGCTGCTGTAAAAGCGTTCAATACAGAACATATCAGCAAACCAGCAATGAAACATTCTCTTTTTTTCTTTCTGATTATGCAAAATATCGACCACAGCAAAGTAAGCAGCGGAAAAAGAATATTTCCCCAAAACATAAGCTGCACCGGAAACGCAAAGCGGGTGTCATAATAAAACCAGACCTTTTGTATTCCTGTAATCAATCCCCATACGGTAAATACTTCAAAAAGGACTACTACAACAGAAATGAAGCGGCTCTTTTTTAGCTCTGGTTCGTTCTCTTTCTCTGCGGAAAGCATATCAATAATTTTTGTTTTCTGAATGGTACGGGTATTGAAAATTCCTACCACAAAAAAACTTGCCACAAAAAATACCACTGTCAACAAAACGGTATCCGGGAATAATGTCCATGAGATTTCATAAGGCTTTCCATAAGCAGTAAGGAGCATTGCGGTAATGAATTGAGAGCAAAATACACCGCAAAAAATACCAATCAAAATGGAAAACATACCCATAATCAGTGTTTCTGCAAAGAAAATCCTGCCAATGGTTTTTTGTTCCATTCCCATAATGGACTGGACAGCAAACTCTTTTTGCTTCCGTCTTAGCATATAATGATTGACGAACCGTATCAAAAATAACAACAGCAATGTTATCATGCAGATTGCAATTTTCATTCCGTCACTTAACAGAGTAAAATCATACTCGCTGCCTATATCCGGGCTATAATAACTACTGGAAATAGACAAGAACGCATAAAACAAGGTAACACAGATTGTCATTGTGACAATGTAGACCAGATAGTCTTTTACAGACCGTTTTGCATTTCTGAAAACAAGTTTAGCATACATGGCTCTGTCCCCCTCCGATCATGGTAAGGACATTCAGAATTTTATCAAAAAAAGCACTTCTGCTGTCGTTGCCCTTGCGCAGTTCCATAAAGATTTCTCCGTCTTTCAAAAAAAGAATACGGTTGGCATAGCTGGCGGTAAAAGCGTCATGAGTTACCATAAGAATTGTCGCCCTAAGCTGTTCATTGATACTTTGAATGGTAGACAGCAGCATTTGTGAGGAATGGCTGTCTAATGCTCCTGTTGGCTCATCTGCCAATAAGAGTTTCGGATTGTTGATAATTGCTCTTGCACAGGCACAACGCTGTTTTTGACCGCCCGATACCTGATAAGGATATTTGTTTAGAATATCGCTGATATTCAGCTTTCCGGCTATATCCAAAATGTGGGGTTCTACACTCCCAGCAGGGACTTTATTGATTGCTAATGCCAGTGCAATGTTTTCTGAAATTGTCAATGTATCCAGCAAATTGAAATCTTGAAATACAAAACCTAAATTCTCTCTGCGAAAACGGGCAAGGGATTTGGGGTTGATTTCCGTTATATCTGTTCCCTCTAAAAAAATATGCCCTGCACTTACGGTATCAATCGTAGAAATACAGTTGAGCAGCGTTGTCTTTCCAGAACCGGACGCACCCATAATTCCGAGAAATTCTCCGGCTTCCACAGAAAAACTAATATCTTTAATGGCTTTGGTAATATTCCCCTCATTGCCATAATATTTCTGGATATGCTCCAGCTTCAAAATTGTATTCATCGGATAAACCTCCTTAACTGTTCCATACCCATATTGTAAATGGAGTATATCATTTTTTGTATCAAGTTTTCTTACACAGTTCTTACAAAAATGTAAGAAGTGCAGAACCTGTCAGCCCTGCACTCCGATAATAAAATCATTCATTTGAAAGATAAGTGAAATCGTTGTTCCTCTGTTTTCGGAATAAGCAGTAAGTCCTATTCCCAGTTTATCACATAGACGCTTGCAAAGATATAAGCCAATTCCAGTAGAATTTTTCCCGGTTCGCCCATTCTGACCTGTAAATCCTTTTTCAAAAATACGGGGTAAATCACTTTTAGGAATACCTATCCCATTATCGCTGATAGATAGCACAATCTTGTCATTCGTTTTTGTCGCCCCAAAGTGCAAAATAGGCTGCTCTGCATGGTATTTGATTGCATTACCGATAATCTGATTTAAGATGAACCGCACCCATTTTTCATCGGTGTAAACTTTTGTTTCTATATCGTCTATCTGAATTGACATATTGCTTTGACGCAAAAGATACTTATTATCTGCGATTGCACTATGCACAACATCGCATAAATTGACTTCACGGACAGAATAGTCTTTTTCAGTGTGTTCACTTCTGGCATAGTAAAGCGCCTGTTCTGTATATTGATTGATATTCTCTAACTCTGCCAATACCTCTCTGGAAAAGGGAGAACGGTTATTCTCACACAGCAGCTTCATGGCTGTAATTGGTGTTTTTACTTCGTGTATCCATTGTTCAATGTATTCTTTATATTCCCTGCGTTCCCTCTGTACTTCGCCAATCCGTTCCAACATAGATTTTTCAGCCATTTTCATAATCTGGTAAAAAACCTGTTCATCAGCCCTTTCCGGCACTTGCATGATTTCCGGCAATAAATATCGTTCTTCTAATTGCTCCGTCATATTGAGCAATTTATTCAGATATTTTTTTCGTGAGAAATAAAATGCCAGCAAAGATAAAACAAGGACAATCGACCAGACTGCAAGAATAAACAGGACTGTTTGGATAGGATTATCGCTTGCAATCAGGAACAAAGCAAGGGCAAGCATACCCAGCAGATTGATTAAAATAACGGGGAGTTGATTTTTCAAATATTGTTTTCCACTCATAATGTATATCCTTGCCTGTGTTTTGTTTTAATGAAATCTACAAGTCCGATTGCTGCCAGTTTGTCGCGAATACGGGTAATATTGACACTTAGGGCGTTATCATCAACATAAAGCTGATTGTCCCAAAGAAAATCCACAATATCATTTCTGGAACAGATTTTTCCGGCGTTCTTAAAAAGGTAGTAGAGGATTTTCAATTCATTCTTTGTCAATTCTGCTTTCTGTCCTTTGTACTCTATCATGCTACTCTCCAAATGCAGGGTAGCTTCTCTCCACATATAAATTTCTGTTTGAGGGGAACGGTAGGCTTTCTTTAACAATGCAGCAATTTTAGCAAGAAGAATAGCGGGATTATAAGGCTTTGTGATAAACGCATCTCCACCCAGCATAATGCTGTTCAGTTCGTCCATATCTGTATTGCTGCTTGTTACAAATACAATCGGAATATCTGAAAAGGTGCGAATCCCCGAGCATATTTCAAAACCGTTATTCCCCGGAAGTTTTATATCCAGAATAACCAGATGTGGCGCAGCTTCTTTTAACTGCTCTATTGTTTGGGAAAAATCCGTAACTGCAAATACTTCATATCCATTCCCAGACAAAAGAGTTTTAAGCTGTGTTTGTATCGTAAAATCATCTTCAATGATTAGTATTTTTTCCTTCATAGAGATACCTCCCTGACACTTTATTATACTGTATCAGAGAGGTTTTCTCAATCCATATTGAAGAATAGTAACGGAATAATGGGCGGTTGTCTATCAAATTCTTGTATGTTACTTTACCGTACATGAGCATTATCACTTGTGCTGATAGTATCCATATAATTCTTTTCTTTTCCATTTGCAGTCAGATACTCAGAGAAGGAATAAGGATATATATTCATGATGACAAAACGGCCGCCCAGTGTAGAAGCAATTTCGCTGCTGAGCATTTTGCTGATACATCATGTAGGATTTGCCGGTTCTTCTGATGCCGACAAAACAATAGTTTATATTTTCTTCCAGAGGATAGTGTCTAACGATTATTGGGGTGTTTAGGTAAATATCCTTCGGCTGTCTTGTAAAGCATAAAATACAGACGTAGTGAAAAAATATGGTCGATTCAATACATTTTACGGTCGATTCATGACAATCCGCCCATTTGGAAAGAAATTCGTTGTACATTAGAAACAGGTAATCATGTACAACGAATTTTTTACATTAAAAGCAAAGGAGAAAAAGGAATGAAAAAGTTGAACAAATGGATAGCAGGATTGCTGTGTATGATGCTTGTCATAACCATGGTTGCAGGACTGGGTGTGATGGAAGTGAAGGCAGATGATGCGGTAACAACAGTAAGTACGTGGAATGAGTTAAAAAATACAATAAGTAATGGTGGCGACATTCAATTGACGAGTAATATTACAGCTGGAACGGGTGATTATAGTTTTAATGTAACTCGGGACGTGACCATTGATTTGAATGGATATACGATTGATCGTAACTTAAATGTACAACAAGACAATGTATTTAGTGTGATGACAGATGGAACTTTAATAATAAAAGATACGAGTGAAGGACAAAATGGAAAAATTATTGGTGGATGGGCAAATGAAGACTATGCTGGATGCATTAATGTCAGCGGAGGAACGTTAATATTAGAATCCGGCAATATTGTTGGAAATCGTAGCAATAGTACTTTTACAAAACGCGGTGGTGGAGTTGCACTTTTTTATAATGGAACTTTTATCATGAGAGGAGGTAAGATTTCAGAAAATAAGGCAGGATACGGCGCTGGAGTGGTTGTTCTTGATAATTGTAAATTTATAATGACTGGTGGAGAAATCACAGAAAATATTTGTGATTTTGGTGACTATCAAGATCAGGATGGAGCAGGTGTATTTGCATACCAGGGAGCGGATGTAACAATCGGAGGAAGTGCAAAAATTTACGGAAATAAAAACTCAAATGGAGAAAATAGTAACTTATATATTTATCGTTACAATAGTAGTGAAAAAATTAATCTGAGCACGACTGTTCCACTGACAACGGGTGCTAAAATAGGTGTAGGTTATTATCAGCCATATGGAAAAAACGAGATACCACTTGCAGATTCAGGAAAACAATTCAAAGATGCATTTTTCACTGACGATGATAAAAACTATGAAATTACAACAAAAGATGGAGTAGATGGTATTTTTTATTCTCCAAAAAATTCTTCGGGAGGCAGCTCCACACCATCCACGCCAACCTCTTACAAGCTAAGGGTAGGCGGAGTTGAAGTTACCAGTGCCAATACTTCCGGCACAGGCTGGAGTTATGATAATCAGACAAATACACTGACCTTAGATGGATTTAATTATGAAGGTGATGGAAGCGGAATCGAAATCGAAACCTTACAAGACTTGAACATAATAATTAAAAATGAAAATAGAATAAAAAATATAAGCAGTCCTTACAGCAGTAGTACAAATGGATGGAGTTGCGGAATATATGTTCATGGAAATTTAACCATAACAGGAGATGGAACACTTGATGTAACAGGTGGAACAGCAGATACCAGTCATGGTATTAGTGTACTAGGCAAACTGGAAATTGATAGTCAGGGTACAATTATTGCCAAAGCACAGGCAACAGCCGGTACAAGTGGCATATTTGCATATGATGGTATTGTTATTAAAAATGGTAATATTACAGCATATGCTGCAGAAGCAACTAACAGTAGCCGTGGTATTGAATGTAATGGCGATATAACGATTAGTGGAGGAACTGTAGCAGCTAAGGCAGAAAAAGGAGAGACTTTCAGCTACGGATTAGAAAGTGATAAAAAAATAACAATATCTCCAAATGCAGTTGTCACAGCATCTGGAGTTACCGCAGCATTAAATAAAAAACCAGAAGGATATACTGGTGAGATTGGTACAACTTTCGTAAGTAATAATACCAATCCAAATCCAACACCGACACCAGAACCAACACCGACACCAAGTGAACCGTCAACAACGCAAGGTGAATCTACAACAACATCAACACCGGCTTCGACATCAACGGTAAGCACACAGGGCAGTCAGCAGGTTATACCAACCATCATTGAAGGTGCAGGCAGCAGCTATACGCAGGGAAGTGGAAATACAATTTATTTCCGTTCCAGCGATGCATTTGCAAACTTCCAGAAAGTTATGGTAGATAACGCAGAACTCAGTGCAGACTGCTATACGGCAACAGAAGGAAGTATCATTATCACTTTGAAACCGGAGTATTTAAGCACATTGGCAGCCGGATCACACAGTATTAGTATTGTTTCTGCAAATGGAGTTGCAACAGCAAACTTTGAAGTTCAGACAGCAGATACAACAGCAGTTTCACCGAAAACCGGAGATAACGGTCAGGCAGCTTTGTGGATCACACTTCTCATTCTTTCCTGTGGAGCATTGGCCGCAGTTGGAATCAGAAAAAAAGTAAGATAAGCAAAAAATAAATATTTATAAAATCAAACATCCCCAGTATTAAGATGATTTCTATCAGACAGAGGAAGCATCCTGATATTGGGGATTATTTTATTGCAAAAAATTAAAGTGAAATGAACGACAATATGAGCTATAAGAAAAACCTATAGCAACCACAAGGAATCTTCTATAACCAGAACAATTGACAAACTATGACCACATAGTTATAATCTCAAATATAAATTAATTCCTATAAAACATATCAAATAAATAGGAAATAAAGAAGGGAGAAAATCATATGAAAACAAATACGATTGTAAAGAACAAAAAACAGATGTGTCGCTGTTGTATGTGCTGTATGGATGAATACGGTTTTATTTTCATATGATTTATGCACCTGAGTGTTTTGCAAAGAGAAGAAGCAGGCAGTTGTGATAAACATATGACAACGACCTGCTTCTTTCTTTATGTGCACACTCTTTAGAATTAACGTACGAAAGTATATGAGAGAAAGATGCCTAAAGGTAAAAATAAAAAAAGCAGGGGACAGAAAAATGGCAGAATTTGATTACGAAGTAGTAAATGGAAGAAAGATCAGAGTCCGTCCGGTAGAGACAGTTTTAGAGGTTGACGAGAACAGATATTTTCATAGACAGCCAAATCATTTTACAAAAGGATTCAGGGTGGAACAGCGACAAACATTATGCCGGACTGCTGTGTGCTGACCGCCTATGAGACACCACTTGAGAGCAAGTCAGTGACCGATTTTCAAAAAGCCTGTGAAATCTTAGGATTTTCCGGTGAACTTACAGGTACGTTCGGCGGAAGTGATAACAACAGTTTTGCAAAAAACGGAATCGAAGGGCTTGTTTTATCGAATGGAATGTATAATGCACATTCGACACGTGAATACACAACCGTCGACGATCTTTATAAAGGAGCAGAGCTGATCGGACAGCTTATTTTATTATAAAAAGAAATTTTGGTCGTATTCTGTTGAAGATTGTTGTTTTCGCATATAGCTATCTTGTGTAAGTTATGGTAAAATAGCCACAGAGAGCGTCAAGGAGGACGCAATAGTGGGAGGTAGCTCTTATGGATAAGAACAGCGAAAAAAATGTCAGGTTCCGCATAAATATTACATTGTTAATTGCGGTAGTTTTACTGGTTGCAGATTTGTATGCAATGATCAATATGCCTCAGAAATTTATTATTCTGGCGATCATTACAGCATTGTTTCTGGTTGCAATCTATTTTTTGGTAGATTCCATTTCAATTTATCTGATGGCAGAAAAGAATCGCAAAGAAGAACAGTATGATAGTATTTTTAAATCAGAAAAAGCGTCTTATCTTTTATTGAGGAAAACATTTGATGATCTGTATGAACTCATTGAAAAAGGAAACCAGTCCCGGAAAGCAAATGTGGAGGATATTATCCACGCACAGAAAGCAGTAGCAAAGGTTTCCATTGGAAGAAGTAAAGAGAATGCAGATGCACTGATGAATTCCAATGACCACATCATGGAAAAGATTTCGATGTTAGAGGCTGTTTTATCAGACAATGTTTCGCATCCGGCACCGGAAACTAATAAAAATGACAGCGCATATGCACAGAATATTTTAGACAATCAGAATAAAATATTACAGCAGCTGGAAGTTTTGCAGAATACATTGAATACGATCGGAGCTGATGCAAAGATAGCAGCAGAGTCTGCAAAACAGAACTTTTTTACCGAGGAACGTATCTTGGCAGAAGAGAATAAAATTGAAAAAGAAGAACCACAGGTTCAGGAAGCCGCAGTTGAGGAGATCCCATCGGCTGCTGGAGAAGCAACTGTGATGGAAGAGACACCAATCGAAGAAGTTCCATCTGATATGGAGGAAACACCGATTGAAGAAGAACCATCCGTGATGGAGGAGACACCGATCGAGGAAGTTCCATCTGATATGGAGGAACCATCAATTGGTAAAGAAGAAGTTTCTTCTCCGGAGGAAGATTTATCCAAGTATGATGATATAATGGTAGATACTTTGACGGATTCGGATGATAATGTTCCGGTCGAGAAGATTCCATTGGAAGATGAAACTGTTGTAGATGATGAGCCGGCAATGCCTGATCTGTCAGATCCGAATAAGGTTATGACACCGGATGAGATCGCAGCATTGATTGCAAACTTATAATAGAAGAAAGACTTCGGTGTAAAGTAAAAAATAATATTTAAGAGAATAAAAAATCTGTCATACAAATGCAATTTTTGTATGGCAGATTTTTTGTGTAACAGGAAAAACGTTCCCGATCATTATTCGGCAGTGATTTTTACGATTTCTTTGATAACCGAAACAGCGGTATCCATACCTTCTACACTGATATGTTCAAATGGTCCGTGGAAACCATAGCCGCCGGTTCCGAGGTTCGGACAAGGAAGTCCCATAAAACTTAATCTGGCGCCGTCTGTACCACCGCGGACTGGGCGGGAGACTGGTTCCAGACCAACGTTTTTGATTGCTTTTTTTGCAATTGCAACGACATATTCATTCTTTTCAATGACTTCCAGCATATTACTATAGGAATGCTGAATGTTCAATTTTACAGTGTCTGCGTGATATTTTCCATTCATTTTTTGCTCAATGCCACGCAGGGTATCAAGACGTTTTTCAAAAGTGGCTTTGTCATGGTCGCGCACGATATAATTCACTTTGGCGTGGGCGATGTCTCCGCTAAAATCAGTCAGATGATAAAATCCCTCTCTGCCTTCGGTGTGGGCAGGAGTCTCATTTTCAGGAAGAAGAGATGCAATCTCACAGCCGACAAGGGCAGCGTTGATCATAATATCTTTTGCCTCTCCAGGGTGGACATTGACGCCTTTGATCTCAAAAGAAGCACTTGCCGCATTGAAGTTTTCATAGGCAACTTCGCCCTCGTAGTCGCCGTCGACGGTGTAGGCAAATTTGGCTTTAAAATAGTCAAGGTCAAATAAATCAGCACCGCTTCCGACTTCTTCGTCCGGTGTGAAGCCGATCCAGATGTCGCCGTGAGGTATTTTTTCTGTGATGATCTGTTCCACTGCCGTCATGATCTCGGAAACCCCGGCTTTATCGTCAGCGCCGAGCAGGGTTGTTCCATCTGTAGTGATCAGTGTGCGGCCTTTTAATGTTTTAAGTGTAGGGAAATCGGATACTTTCAGATAAGTGCCGCTTCCTTTTAAAAGAACATCATTGCCGTCATAATCCGGAATGATCTGTGGTTTGACATCTTTTCCGGAAAAATCAGGAGCAGTGTCCATATGGGAAATAAAACCGACAGCAGGCTTGTCAGCATATCCTTTCGTTGCCGGCAGCAGTCCGTAAACATAGCAGTGATCGGTTAAAGTGACTTTCTCTAAACCGAGATCGCGCAATTCCTGTTCTAACACTTTTCCTAACTCAAACTGTCTTTCCGAAGATGGAATCTGTCGGCATTCCTCGTCAGAAGTTGTCCAGTAAGAGACATATTTTAATAATCGTTCTTCAACACGCATGTGAAACCTCCTTATAAAATGGTGCCGTATTTATTTTGATATAAAATCAAGCCGGGCACACATAGTTATAAAATACCATAAAATAGTGAAATGCGAAATAAATTTATAAAAAAATAGTTGCATTTCTAAAAAAAGTATTATATAATAACATTCGTCGCTGAAAGACATGCGC
>ERZ779658.2339-NODE-2339-length-11391-cov-1.498589_pt1 | contig 11391 bp, 11 predicted proteins | sample MGYA00511485_ERZ779658 | MGnify/ENA primary metagenome ERZ779658 (study PRJEB29588, sample SAMEA2162182) | human gut metagenome | biome: human gut; feature: human-associated habitat; material: faeces | place: Denmark | collected 2008/2010 ... | reverse complement strand
TATAGCACCAACTCAAGTTCATACTATCTGATCCAAAATAATAACATGGTAGTCAAAAGAAAAGGAGTAGGTACATGGATTGTAAATAGTGCCCGCCCTTATGGTGAGGGAGTGATGTATAATAGTTCTTATATAAAACTACAAATTATATTTCTCATATGAATTTTAATAACATATTATAGGCTCAAATAAGTAATCAATAACTTTTCCAACCACATAATCCGCAAACAACTTTCCGACCCCTAATAATATTCCTCCTCCATCGCATAATATTAATTCTTCACCTTCCATGTCACAAAATGCATTGTCAATTGAAATTTCCATTTTTTTATCTCCTTATTCTTTCTATATTTTTGAAAAATTATATTTTCGCACAAACAAAAAAGTAATATATTTAACCTAGGTACTTTACTATCGTGCTTGTTCTTCCACTTCTAATTTTTTTCGCGAATTATATCAGAAATGATTTTTATATAAAGCAGATATTCAAAGGAGTTTCAATACCTTTGTCATCTGCAATATAACCCCAATATTAATTAATCAATTAAATCTATTTTATTTAATACATATTGTATAACACGCTGTTCATCTGTAACTATCTTTACCTGACACGCCATTCCATTAATAACATTAATTGATTTACTTTCTTTATTATACGGTTCTGTTTGTTCGCACTTTACCTTCACTATATAAAATGCATTTCCTGTACTGCTATCGATCTTTATGTCTTTAGCTACAATATCTACAGTTCCTACCATGATTCCATATTCACTAGCTGGATATGCAGCTATTTCTAATTTAACATTTTGTCCTTCTGTAATCATTCCTATATCATTATTAGAAATATAAACTTCTGCATAATATGTTCCCATCTCCTTTGGAATAATTTCACATATACTTATACCACTTTGAATATATTGTCCTACTTCTATTTGTGTTATTACACTGACATAACCATCATGTTCAGCTTTTACATCACATTTACTTATATTATCTTTTATATCTTTGACATCTTCTATGTATTCTTTTTTCTTTGCTTCATAATTAGCTATATCTATACTTATTGCATTTTTCTCTTTTAATACCAATGCAGAATTTGAATAATCTTCTGTTCCATTACTGATTAATAAAAGATCCATTTGTACTGTTTCAAGATTTCCATTTAATGTTAGTTCTGTTTCCTCTATAGATGTAATCTGTTGTTGCAACATTGAAATTTGCTCAAGTTCAAGACTACTTAATTCACGCTTTCCATCATCTGTAATTATACCTTCATTATTTTGATATTTTTCACTTATAGTATTATATGATAAAAAATAATCTTCAATCAGTGAATAATAATATGTATCATACTCACTAAAACTATTTTCTCCATTATTAATACAGTTAATCGCTTGATTATACTTACTCTTTTTATTCTGATAATAAGTTAATGTTTCCTCTATTTTTTTTATATTTTGTTTATACTGTATAATCTGATTTTCCCTAGTCAATTCATCAGCATCTTTATTATTATTAATAATTTCTAATCTGTTCATATATTCTTCATAATATTTATTATTTTCATATGAATTTAAATCACTTATATCATCATTAAGAAAATTCATATATCCTTCAAGAATAGTAAGCCTCTCCTCTGTTTGTAACAACATATCGTTACATAATTGTAATTTTTCATCATCTTTAGTATGATCAATTGTTAGAAGAATTTCCCCCTCTTCAACATATATGCCCTCCTCTATATTTGATACTGTTACCCTCCCAGTAACTTCTGTGCTTATTATATTTGAAGAATTTTTTACTTTAAGTATGCCATCACCTTTTACTACAATATCAAGTTTCCAAAAACATGCCCATATTAAAGTTATTACTACCATCACAAACAATGTATAAATAAATAATGTAAATATTTTATTTGGTCTCTCATCATATGCTTCTGTACTATCTGATATGTCTTTCAAATCCATAATTATCGGTTTCATCTTATTATTCCTCATTATCTAATGATTGCTGTCTTGCTAATATTGCATATTTCCCGCCCAATTTTTTTAATTCATCATGAGTTCCTTTCTCTATGATTTTACCATTGTCCATAACAAATATCTGATCACAATTCTTAATCGTACTCAATCTATGTGCAATAAATATAGTTGTCATATTTTCTGAATATTCGCCTATTGTTTTATCAAGTTGATTTTCTGTAATAGCATCTAGATTACTCGTTGCCTCGTCCAATATTAATATATCAGGTTTCTTTAACATAGCCCTTGCTATAGATAAACGCTGTCTTTGTCCACCCGATAAATTTGTTCCATTTTCTTCAAGCCTTGTTTCATAACGTAATGGCAAATCATTAATAAACTTATGTGCTTGAGCACTCTTAGTAGCTTCTATAATATCGTCCATTGTTACATGATCTAATCCTAATGAAAGGTTTTCTAATATACTCCCGCTAAACAAAAATGTTTCTTGAGAAATATAAGCAATTTTCTCTCTCAATTTTTCTACTTGAATGTCCTCAATATTATTATCATTTATTAATATGGTTCCACTTTCAGCCTTGTATAAATGTAATAACAACTTAGATAGAGTTGTCTTTCCTGAACCACTTTCTCCTACAAATGCAACCTTCTGTCCTTTTTTTATAGTCAGATTTATATTTTCAAGAACAAGTTGTCTTGTTCCATATCTAAAGTTTACATTTTGAAAAATAATATCTCCTGATAAAGATTTTGGCTGTAATTTCTTTATTTCATTTTCACCCTTTTCCACTTCCAAATCTAATATTTCACCCAACCTGTCTGCTGCCACTACAGCAGTCTGCATTTGTGGTTGTAAATTAATAAGATTTTTAACTGGATCTAAAAAGTATACAAGTAATGAATTAAATGTTATTAACTGCCCTATCGTAATCTGCCCTTTAATTACACACACACTGCCAACCCATAAAATTACAATTCCTCCCACAAGTTCAACAAAAATTTTGAGAGACGATTGTAAATTATTAACCCAACTTAAATTGAATATACTTTTTAATAATTTTACAAATTTGATTTCTGTTTCATAATTAACCTTTCTTTCTGCATTAAATGACTTAACCGTCTGTATTCCGTTTAATGATTCCACAAGATATGAAGTTAATTGTGCATTATCTTCCATCTGTTTTCTGTTTAATTTCTCATACCATCTATTAAATGCAAGCACAATAATCAAATATAATACAACAATAATAACTGTTATTCCAAACATATGTGCATTTTGCAAATATAGTATAATTGCTCCCGCTACAGCCATTAATGTATCTATCATTATTGTAAGCGTTGCCCCCGAAATGGCATCTCTAACTTTTGAAGCATCATTAAATCTAGAAACAATCTCTCCAATATTTCTTGTTCCGAAAAAACTCATAGGCAATTCCAAAACATGTCTATAATATCCTAACAACAATGTTATATCTAATTTTTGACTCAAATATAATAAAAGATGTGTTCTAAAACCATTCAATAAAACTTTAAAAATGTTTAGTAGAATTATTCCAACAGATAATGTTGTAAGAGTCTTTGTAAGACTATTAGGCAAAATATCATCAACTAAAACCTTAAAATAAAATGCCGCCAATATTCCTAATATTGTATAAATAAGTGAAGCTATAAATATATGAATTATTAAATTTTTTTGTGGTATCAACAAATGTATAAAACGTTGAAACAAGCCTTTAGTCTCATCTTTTTTTTCAAATTTTTCTGACTTTACAATAAGAATAAGAACCCCACTCCATTGATATTTAGGCGATTTCCCCTCATCATGTACTTCTCCAAAAAACTCTTCCGGCGTTACTTTAACAATTCCTTCTGCTGGATCAGCAATAATAACTTGTTTTTTGTAATTCTATGTATCACAACATAATGTAATAAATTTCCATTTACAATAACATGTGCAATACAAGGTAATGGAAAGTTTGAAAAAAAAGCTTCTTTATTTCCCTTTACACCTTTAGCACTAAATCCTAATGTCTCAGCAGCTTTTATAACTCCGTATACATTTGTTCCCTGTCTATCTGTTCCTGCAACTTCTCGAATTTGACTAATTCCTATTTTGTAACCATTTTGTTTGCAAATAGTTGCAAGGCATGCAGCTCCACAATCTGTAACATCATGTTGTCTTATACAATAATACATAATAATCCTTTTCCATATTTGTTTCTTACAAATCTTAATCACACAAAATAATTTTAATTACGAAAAAATTCCATGTATAAACTTAAGTATACTATTAAAGCATGAATTTATTCTGTCATATTCTCCACCCTGAATAACAAATATCTCTTGTTCCTCTAATTCTCTAAATTGCGTATTTTGCATATGTTCATCTCCTCTCTTGTATTCAAGATAACATCTGGAAATTATAAATACAATGTCCATATGCTGTTTGGTATTCAAACAGTGCTATTTGGTATAAATTGACTTAAATTTTTAATCATGTATAATAAAAATAATGTTATAAAAAGGGGATTTTTAATGGATTTTTATTCAATATTTTTTCATATAATTGGGGATTTATTTGGCTTTTTAATTATAAATTTATTTATTACATTTAACACGAAGAATCATAAACTTCAACATATTCTTATGCCTTTTTTTCTACTGGCAACAATATTATATGATATCTCTGGATTTTATTCTTGCTCATACATAATAGATGTCTTAACCTGTATGCAGATTCTTATATGCTGTGATAAGAAATTATATCAGCGTATGATTGTTCTTGCAGAATATTATGTTTATTCTTACATGTCTGCCATTGCAATTCTTGGTATCCGCATGGTTATATTAAAGGATTTTCACCAATTATATAACAATCAACTGTATAATAATTACAATACCATTTCAAGTATAATTGCTTCTTATATAGTTGCCTGCATGTATTTCAATACTAAAAAAGTTAAAGAATTTAATTCAGCTAAATCATTTATTTTTCTTTATTATTCTATATCAATAGCTACAATTATTGCGCTTTCGATATCACCTGTCCTTATTGAGCCTTCTTTACTCAATTTAGAACAGGTTCTTCCTGTGTTTTTTGTATTAATTGCATTTATAATAACATTTTGTCTCTCTACTTATAGTAAAATAATATTTACACTTGAAGAAAATGCTATCAACAAAATTCAGCTTGAAAAATCCGCTTTAGAAGCCGAATACACCACACAGATTGATAACAAATTACAACAGCTTCATACTTTAAGACACGATATGAAAAACCACCTTCTCATGATAGACAGCCTTTCTGCGGAATATAAAAACGAGCAAATTCACGATTACATATCTAAAATATCAGACGAACTCAGTCAGACTCAAACTATTTCATCTTCATCTTCCACTATATCTTCTCTGCTTAACTCTAAAAAACTTATATGTGATGATTCAGATATAACTTTTGACCTCCAGCTTGATTTCAATAATATTTATATAAGTGACTTTACACTTATAACAATTCTTGGCAATATTCTTGATAATGCCATAACTGCTGCGTCTAAAACTGACAATGGATACATCAGACTTTCAATCTCACAAGCTGATACTTATCTCTCAATACATTGCGAAAACAATCACAACGAAAAAATCAAAAAAAGAGAAGGCCGCTTTATTTCAAGCAAGCCTTCTACTGGTTTGTATTCTAATTCACTACATGGTCTGGGCATAATAAGTATAACTAATGCTGTAGAAAAAAGTGGCGGAACACTGGATATCAATTATAATGAATCTGTTTTCAGCATTGATATTCTTATTCCTAATTACATATAATAATAGCTTAATTATTTTTATGTAAAGTATGTCAATTCATTTTTCTTTCTTCAAGTAGCTTTCTTATCTTACTCATATGTCTTTCTTTAACTGATTTATAGTGACTTCTGCTCAATGGCACTTCTACTCCATCTCCAAGAAATACTGCATTTTCTTTAACCTCTTTTATTGCATCAAAATTTACTATATAACCCTGATGTATATATATAAATATATTTTTATCTAGTTTGCCATACATCTTTTTCAATGTTTCATAACATGTTATCTCAGCATCTGAACAATGAAGTACACATTGATTTCTCCTTTTTTCAATATACTGAATATTTCTTACATCTACTATTCTTGTATTTTTAGCAACCTGAACTTCTATGTACCTTTCTTCTGCTTCTTTATGGTCAAAAGCATACTGAACCATAACAACGGCCCTTCCAAGTACTCTTTTTAATTCTGGATAAGTAACAGGTTTGACAACATAAGCAAGTGCTTCTACCCCATACGCTGCTATGGCATATTTATCAAAGCTGGTCACAAAACATATTATTACATCTTCTGAAACTTTACGGATACCTCTTGCTGTATTCACACCATCAAAATCCGGCATCTCAACATCTAGAAATATAATATCATATTTAGATGTATCTCCCTCAACAGCTTCTAACAATAACTTTCCAGAATTGTATTCGGTCACATTGATATCAATTTCACTCTCTTCAGAATACACTCCAATATATTTGACAATCCTCTCTACATGTATATATTCATCATCGCATACTGCTATCTCTACTTTTTTCATTTAAATCCTCATTTTCATATTTTATAAGGTAACTTTATCATTTTAACAATCAGCTTTCAATATTGATGTGACATTTAGTAATTAATCCATGCTAATCAGATATAATTGCTATCTTTCAGAATTTACTTCTACAAACTCCCAACACATTCCTCTTGACCTAAACCTGACTTTAGGTGCTATGATATAAAATGTATTAAAATATAAGATAAGGAGTATCAGAAAACATGTATATTGAGAATATTAACAGTCCTGCTGATGTGAAGAAATTAAACATTATGCAGCTTAATGTCCTTGCAGAAGAAATGCGTCACGCCCTTCTTACAAGAGCCAGCAAACACGGCGGACATTTTGGTCCTAACTTCGGTATGGTAGAAGCAATCATCGCCATGCATTATGTATTTGATTCGCCTAAAGATAAAATCGTATTTGATGTATCACACCAGTGCTATCCTCACAAAATGCTCACCGGAAGAAAAGATGCATATCTTTATGAGGAACATTATGATGATGTGTCAGGATACACTAATCCGGACGAAAGCGAACATGATTTCTTTACTGTAGGTCATACTTCAACTTCTATAAGTCTTGCCTGCGGTCTTGCCAAAGCAAGAGATTTAAACGGTGAAGATGGTAATGTAATCGCTGTTATAGGTGATGGTTCTTTAAGCGGCGGTGAGGCTTTGGAAGGTCTTGATTTCGCTTCTGAATTAAATGGCAACATGATTATTGTTGCTAACGATAACGACATGTCTATTGCTGAGAATCACGGTGGTCTTTATGCCAACTTAAAGCTTCTTCGTGAAACAAATGGACAGGCTGAATGTAATCTTTTCAAAGCAATGAACCTTGATTACATCTATGTTGATAAGGGTAATGATATCGCTTCTTTAATTGAAGCATTTGAAAAGGTTAAAGATACTAAAAAGGCGGTTGTTGTCCACATTAACACTCTTAAAGGCAAGGGTTATGCACCTGCTGAACAGAATAAGGAAGAATGGCACTGGCATATGCCTTTTGATATTGCAACCGGTGAATCTCTTTTCAAGGGCGGAGAGCCTGATTTCTCTGACGCTTCTTTAGAATATCTGTTAAAGAAGATGGACGAGGACAAGAGTGTTGTTGCAATCACAGCCGGAACTCCTACTGTTATGGGATTTACTGCTGACATGAGAGCTAAAGCAGGAAAACAGTTTGTTGATGTTGGTATCGCAGAGGAAACTGCTGTTGCATTAGCTTCCGGTATCGCTGCCAACGGCGGAAAGCCTGTATTTGGTGTTTACAGCTCATTTATACAGAGAGCCTATGACCAGATTACTCAGGATGTATGTATCAATGGCAATGCCGTAACATTTACAGTATTTGCAGGCTCTGTGTACGGAATGAATGATGTTACACATCTCGGACTTCAGGATATTCCTATGCTCAACAGCATTCCGGGACTTGTATATCTTGCACCTGTTACCAAGGAAGATTATATTGCAATGCTTGACTGGTCTTTAACACAGAATGCATATCCTGTTGCTATTAAAATTCCGGGCGGCAGCATGATTTCAACAGGTGTACCTGTAACTAAAGATTTCAGCAAGCTTGACACTTACGAGATTACTAAGAAAGGAAGCAGAGTTGCTATCCTCGGGCTTGGAACTTTCTATGAAAATGCCGTTAAAGCTGCTGATATTCTTAAGTCTTCACACGGAATTGACGCAACTGTTATCAATCCTTACTATATCTCAGGTATTGACGCAGACACTCTTAATGAATTAAAGAAAGACCACGCTGTAGTTGCAACTCTTGAGGACGGCTATCTTGAAGGCGGCTTCGGAGCTAAGATTGCAGCATTCTATGGTTCTTCTGACATGAAGGTATTAAACTTCGGTATTAAGAAAGAATTTATCGACAGATACGATGTCTCAGAAGTATTAAAGGATAACCACCTTACTCCTGAACAGATTGCAGAAGATATCGCAGCAACATTATAACTATATTGTTTCATTATAATCGAAAAGACATGGCAATCATTTTTATCAATGACTGCCATGTCTTTTTAGAATTTATCCCTGTCTTTAGTTTCCATAATGGCTGTGGCATGATTAAATACATGCATATTTGACATGATACCTATAGATAGTCGCATTAGTCAAGTTCTTATAGGACAATTTCAGCAAATTGCCTGCTAAACCAGCCATTTTATCTCTCAATCCACCTATCAAAAGCTTCCTCGTGCCAGCCTTATAGGTAATTCCGCACCGAAAACACTTTTTCTGTCTGAAAACAGCCTATAAAACCTCTATAAAAAACAATCTTATAAGACGCACCTGCCTGAACGCCACGCCACACTATATCTATCTCACCAGTGGACTCAATCGCCACGCCTCAGCACGCCTCAACATTCCTTAGCAGCCTCCACAAACTCCACAGCCCAGTGCTTCCACGACCACATATCTTCTGCATACTGAACGCCTCTTGCCACTTTCTCCTTCATAGAACCCACATCAGCCACAAGGCTTTTAATCTTCTCTCCAACATTTTCCAGCTCATCAAGAGAATAATATTCAACTCCTGAATCCATAGGAATCTCCCGGCGCATATAAGTACTTCCATCTGTAATACTCACACAGCCATTCATAAGTGCAAGCGGCGTCCTGTCATGTATTCCTGCCTTAAACCATGGAAGCTGGTTAATTGAAAGCCTTGCATTATTATATATAGCCGGAAGCTCGCCATATGTCACCTCGCCACAGTCCTCAACATGCTCCTTAATGAATGTCAAATCCTCTTTCATAAGAACCTCTGCCTTTGTAAGAAAAGTATCCCAGTTATGTCCATACAGCTTCACAGGCACATGATTTCTTATAAGCTGAACCACAATCTCCTGCCTGATTGCCGCCTGAATATAAACATCCGCCATGAAATTCTCCCGCAGCTTCTCCGCTAATACCCGGATACATCTTCCTTATGGCTTCCTCCTGCGTAAGCTCCGGATTATCAAACAGTCTTTGTGTAAATGTATTAAAAAAAACAACATTTTCACTATCCTGCTTCTTTGCCTTAAAATACACCATATCAGGGTCAGTATAAGACGCTGTGAATATCAGGTCATTATCACGCATATCATATGGCTTCAGACCGCTCTCTGCCTGCTTTGCAGCAAGCGGAAGAACAATACAGCTGTTAATATGAGGATAGGTTTCATCAATAAACTTTTTATGCATCTCATCAAGACATATTACATTCATGTTCTTTAAAGGCACTTTGAGACTGTCATGATGATAGAACGGATGGTCAAGAATATAATGCCATACCGCTTTTCCAAGTCTGTCAAAGCAGTATCTTCCTGAATCATCACATACTGCGTCCAGCTTTGTATTAATATCAAACACATAATCAAAAGGCTGGGAGTCATACTCATCAGCCAGCACACACAGCTTATCCTTCTGTGTGGCTTTATCTAATCTGATATGCATGACTTCCCAGCCCATAGCTTTTAATTCTTCACCTATACATTGAATAAAGTAAGTTGTTGAGTCATAGCATATAGAACCATTACTTAAGAAAAGTATTCTATCTGACACAACCAATCAGCTCCTTAATATCTGCTACATTATTCTTTTCCATATATTCCCTGATTCCGTCAATAACCTTAATAGTTGTATATGGATCATTAAAATTCGCTGTTCCGACAGCAACTGCACTTGCACCAACCATAATCATTTCAAGTGCATCCTCTGCTGTTCTGATTCCACCCATTCCGATTATAGGAAGGTTAATTGCATTGGCAACCTGATAAACCATTCTTACTGCGATTGGATGAATAGCAGGTCCTGATACGCCCGCAGTCTTGTTAGCTACTGCAAATGTTCTTCTGTTCACATCAATCTTCATACCTGTAAGAGTATTGATAAGCGAAACTGCGTCAGCACCCCCTGCCTCTACAGCCTTTGCCATCTCTGTAATATCAGTAACATTAGGGCTTAACTTCATAATAACCGGCTGCTTTGCTACCTTCTTAACCGCCTTAGTAATAGCCTCTGCAGAAGCTGGAACCTGTCCGAAAGCAATTCCACCCTCTTTGACATTAGGGCATGAGATATTGATTTCAAGAAGGTCAACTGGCTGTTCACCAAGCTTTTCAACAGCATCCACATAATCTGCTTCAGATTTTCCACATACATTAACAATAATCTTAGTATCATACTGCTTAAGAAATGGAATATCTCTTTTTACAAATACATCAATCCCCGGGTTCTGCAGACCAATGGCATTGATCATGCCGCCGTAGGTCTCAGCGATCCTTGGTGTTGGATTTCCCGGCCATGGCACATTTGCCACACCTTTTGTGACAACAGCGCCAAGACGGCTTAAATCTACAAACTCGCTGTATTCCATACCGGAACCAAAGGTACCGGAACAGGTCATCACCGGGTTCTTTAACTCCACACCGGCCAGTGTTACTTTTGTATTCATGCCTGTTCCTCCTTTTTGATCATGATGCCGGAGGCGATGCGCTCGCGCTGCTCGTCCGGAGTCAGGAGCTCTACCTCTTCGGCGCCGAAGACCGGACCGTCCTTGCAGATCCTCTTGTTTCTCACGTTGCTGTGCTCATCGATGTCTTTGCTGTGGCATACGCAGCCAAGACAGGCACCGATCCCGCACGCCATCTTCTCTTCCAGGGAAATGTAACACTCGATCCCGTTCTCCATCGCATAGGCTTTCAGTGCCTTTAACATCGGAGTCGGTCCGCATGCAAAGAGCACATCCGCCTTGAGGTCATTTTCTCTGATGCAGTCAATGACA
>ERZ779658.2322-NODE-2322-length-11473-cov-1.704589_pt1 | contig 11473 bp, 9 predicted proteins | sample MGYA00511485_ERZ779658 | MGnify/ENA primary metagenome ERZ779658 (study PRJEB29588, sample SAMEA2162182) | human gut metagenome | biome: human gut; feature: human-associated habitat; material: faeces | place: Denmark | collected 2008/2010 ... | reverse complement strand
ACACAGATGTTCAAGGATGTTCGACGCGGCATGGTTAGAAATACCGGATTTTGCGCTTAGAATTGCCGCCTCCGGTTGCATCTGGAACGTGATAGTCTCTGCTTCCCATAATAAAACGTATCCCGTTTATAGTGCGATGCACGCGGGCGAAAGCCCTTTTTAATCTAAGAGCATCTCTACGCAGCCGTACATTCCGGCGTCATTCCCGAGTCCCGCAAGTACGAACTTTGTGTTGGCGCATGCGTGGAATGAAGTGGCAACAAAGTGCTTCTTCACTGCATCTGTGAGAATATCACCTGCTTTGGAGACGCCTCCACCGATTACGATGACCTCCGGATTCACAACACATGCGATATTGGAAAGTGCTGCTCCTAAAATGCCACATACCTCATCGACAACTTCAAGCGCCACTTTATCACCCGCTTTGGCTTCGTCAAATACGTCCTTTGCGGTCAGATCTGCATGATTTCTAAGCGCGGTATCTTCGGATGTCTTCTCCAGGGTACGCTTCGCCACACGCACAACTCCGGTTGCAGACGCATACTGCTCCAGACAGCCGCACTGTCCGCAGTTACACTGCTCCTTCTCGTGTGCATTCACTGTAATATGACCGATCTCACCGCCGGCTCCGTTAAATCCTGCAACTACTTTTCCGTCTACGATGATTCCACCGCCGACACCTGTTCCAAGTGTTACCATGATGACATCCTTAGAGCCCTTTGCTCCACCCTGCCACATTTCGCCTAAAGCGGCAACATTTGCGTCATTTCCGACTTTGATCGTCAATCCGGTAAGGTTGCCTAACTCTTCTGCAACGTTTACCACGCCCCAGCCAAGGTTTACACAGCGATGTACCACGCCCTGGCTGTCAACCGGTCCCGGAACTCCGATTCCGATTCCCTGCACATCATCCTTGCTGATCGCTTCCTGTGCCAGCTTATTGTCCACTGCCTTTGCGACATCGGAAAGAATCGACTCACCATTATTTTCTGTATTGGTCTTAATTTCCCATTTGTCTAATAGTGTTCCGTTTGTGTCAAAAAATCCGATCTTACAGGTTGTACCCCCGATATCAACTCCAAATGCGTATTTCTTCATGATTTTTCTCCCTGATTTCCCTATATTTTCTGCGTCTATGTACCCACCATAGTTTTGCCTGCATTATCTTAATGATAACGTTTCCATTTTTATCTGTCAATTGTATTCTATGGCATATTTTGCTTTATTTTTAACCAACCGGTATCTCTCCAACCGGTGTCTCTTCTTCCGGCGTTTCCTCCGCCGGATTATCTTCAGGCTGTCCGCTCCCGCTCTCCTGCTGCTGGAGCAGATCATCCGAAATTCTTGCATACGGCAGAAATTCGAGCGGCTCCAGTCCCTCATGCGCCTTGCTCATAAATGACTGCCATATTTTTCCCGGATAAGTGTTTCCCATTAATCCCTCCAATTTTTTTGGCATATCATAGCCTCCCCAGACACTTGTAGTATAATATCTCGTATAACCGACAAACCATCCGTCTTTCTGATCGTTTGTCGTTCCTGTCTTGCCCGCGCACGGCATATCTCCAAGGTCAAGTCCTTTTCCGGTTCCGTTTGTGATGACGCCTTTTAAAACATCCGTCATCATGCGCGCCGCATTTTTCTTATAGATCAAAACCGGGTTCTGCCCCGAATTATATAAAACTGTTCCGTTTCCATCCTCGATCTTCACGATACAGGTTGGTGTGCGGTAATATCCGTCATTCTCGATCGTTGCAAAACCGGATGCCATCTCTAACGCAGAGACACCGTTCGTGAAACCGCCCAGTGCCGTTGCAAGCCTGTAATCAGACGGACTGATCCTGGAAAAATTCATCGCCTTAAGATAAGACAATCCTTTATCCGGCGTGAGCTGGTCATATAACTTCCATGCGATCGTATTGACGGATTTTTCCACCGCAGTGCGGACCGTAATCTCTCCGAGATATGTGCCGTTGGCATTCCTTGGTCCATCCTCGATCGGCTCATCGACCACGATTGAATCAGGCGTATAGCTCTGCTCAAAACTTGGTGTATACACGGTCAGCGGTTTTATCGCACTACCCGGCTGCCGGAAACTCTGATAGGCACGGTTTAAGGTATAACCCGGAAATTCCTGACTTCGCCCGCCCACGACCGCACGCACATATCCGTTATCATTATCGATACAGACCGCAGACGCCTGCAGTTCATAAACACCCTCGTCATTTACCCCGGTATAGCCGGAAAGCGTATCATTCACCGACTGCTGCAATTCGTCCTGCAATGACAGGTCAATGGATGTGAAAATGCGGTATCCGCCGGTATAAAGTTTTTTCTGGCATTCACTATAGAGAGCATTGTAAGTGTCCTCATATGCCTGCTGCTCCTCATCTGTCTTAAAATCCTCATGGAAAACAAACCCCTGCTGCTCCATCAGTGCCCTTGTTGCACAGTAGTAGGTGTATGTCTCAACGTAATCATTTTTTGCAAGTGCCTGTGGACGGTTCAATGTGATCTGCTCCGCCACCGCCTGTGCGTAATCCATCTGTGAGATTTTGCCGTCATCGAGCATATTTTTCAAAATACGGTCACGTCTGGAAACGGTATTGTCTTTGTTTGTCACCGGATCATAGAGCGTCGGGTTATTCGGTATTGCACACAAAAAAGCAATCTGGGACAGAGAAAGACTTTCCACATCACGGTCGAAATATCCTCTCGCCGCAGACTGGATCCCGTAATATCCGTTTCCAAAATAAATATTATTTAAATAGAACTCCAAAATCTGATCCTTGGAATATTTGTTTTCGAGTTCCGTTGCAATATACATCTCTTCCACTTTTCGCTGCCACGTCTTTTCCTGTGACAGAAAAATATTCCGGGCCAGCTGCATGGTGATCGTACTTCCACCCTGCTTCACTTCACCATTTTGTACCATTGCCTTTACTGCACGGAGCAATGCACGGTAATCAATTCCATGATGCCTGAAAAACTTTTTATCCTCGATACTGACAATGGCAGTCACTGCATCCACCGGCATCTCCTCAATGGAAACGTAATAGGAATCTTTTTCCCCTTTCAGGGTGGAGATCACGCTGCCATCCGATGCGTAGACAATGCTGGTCTGATTTGCCTTAAAAGTATTCACATCCGACTGCCTGACAAGCCGCACTGCCTCCTGCCTTAATTCCTCAACCTGTTTTCCATAACCGCCGTAAAAATAATAGGCAGCCGCTCCGAGTACCAGCACCAGAAGTGCAAGCTGTATGCGGAAAAAGTGCCAGAATAGCCGGTGTTTTTTCTTTTTCTTTGTTTTTGACATCATGCACTCCTTTCTGGCTCTGTCATTGTTTTTCTGATAAAATCTGCTTTTTCTAACATTAATCTTTCCAGATTTCTCCATAGATATGCATGATCTGTCGTAACGATTTCATAGCTTCAAAGATATCATTTATCCTTTAAAAACTCAGGTCGATCTCGATTCCTTTCAGATCCTCGTTCACGAGATTCTTCTCTTTGAGAATCTTCTGGATGTTTTTCTGTGCCTCATCCATTTTACTCGTGTTCTGTTTCTGCATGGAAACATCCTGTTCGAGCTGATCGGCATTCTGCTGTCCCTCGATGATCTCTTCCTGATTTTTGCGCTTCTCTTGTGCCTCTTCGATCTGCTTATCCTGTTCTTCCTTCTTGTCTGCCGCTTCCTCTGCCTTCTCTTTCTCTTCCTCGACCTTCTCATCGGCATTGTTTTTGCCTTCCTCGATAAGCATTCCGAGGATCTCTTTATTGGCAGAATCCATAATCTCATCTGCGGCATCCGATGCTTTTTCCATATCTCTGGACTTTAACTGCTCTAACGTGGCATCCGAAATAGACGCAGTGAGCGCATTGACCTCAAACTGTTTGCGGTCTGCCTCCACGCTGACCTGCCCTTTCATGCTGTTTAAGTTCAGAACTTTCTTCTGGTACTCCGTGAGCGGTGCATTCTGCAGTTCCTTCAATCTGGAGAGCTCTTCGTCTGAAAACTGGTCATAGGAAGAACCGTTCATATTATTCTGGTACTTTTCCAAAAGCTCTAAATCTTTCTGTTCCTGCGATCCGTCTGCCACACCATACTCTTCCTGCAAAGATTTTTTGGTATTCTCGATATCTTTCATTTTGGCACGAATCTCATTCATCTCGGATACTTTGGACTGCTTTAACCCCTCCATATCCGCAATGCTGCCAGCAGATTTATTGTCACTTTTCCATGCATCACTGACCACTTTTAATGCCTGTTTTTTCGCATTGTTTCTGCGCGCCTCGATCTGGCTCTGTGTGTCATTTTTACGCAGAAAACCGCCTGCGTTGACGGATTTTACGACATCCTGATGTCCTTTTTTCTCAGCAGCTTTCTGTGCCACTGCATGATCCACTCCACTCTGGTTTGCCCTGATTGCAATTGACATAAACTCATTCCCCCTGTAAAAACGTTTCTATGCAGATAATTGTTGAATTGTCCGAAAATTTTTATAAACAATAGAATGCACGTTCCGCGAACACTCTATTGTCATGAATTAAATATCGGCTTTTTTCATGTTATCTTTAATGCTACGCTTACATCTCAATCAGGTTGTAATCCAAATTCATTTTCTTTAGCATTTCCACTTCGCGTTTCTGGCAGGTAAAAAGGAATATCTGGTTTTGTAAGGTCGAAAGTGTCTGCAAGGTTTGCGCCAGACGATCGTCATCATACATGGCAAACGCTTCATCCAATAAGATTGGAAGCGGTTCTTCCTTCGTCACAACATTTCCCACCGCAAGGCGCAGCGCCAGATAAATCTGCTCCAACGTGCCACGGCTTAATAGCTCTGGTCTGACTTCCCTTCCCTCTGTCAGAATCTGCAGCTGCCCCTGCTCATCGAGCCTTACACTGTCATAAGCTCCTGCGGTAAATAAGGACACATATCTGGAAATCTCCGCATTCAGTTCATCCTGCATATCCTCATAAAAAGACTGGGAAATCCTTGTGATCTCCTGCGCCGCAAGCTCCAATGCCTGAATATCTTCCGCTCTTTGGTGTTCTGCCCAGCTCTGCACACCCTGTCTTGTGATCTCTTCCTCCAGATTAAAAAGACGGTTTTCCTTTTCCCACAGAGAATCTTTCCACTCAGTAAGCATCTGGTCTGCCAGCCGTTTCTTTTGCTGCATCTGTGCTTCCATCACTTCCTGCTCACGCAGTTTCCTTAATTGCTCTGCCTGCATGGATGCCGCTTGGAGTTTGGCACGGTTTTGATTCTTTTTGTACTGCCGGATTGCAGAAAATAATGCGATTGCAAGAGCTGCAAGTTCACCTGTCCAGAAAAGGGCTGGTGTTATGTAAACCTCGAAACCAAATAATATTATTGCGATCAGGATTGCGAAGAAGGATAGGATATAGCCGGTTTTTTCTGGCTGCCAATCTTCCGTACTGCCAGTCTGCTCATGGTACTTGGCATGCATTCCGCTCTCATCGTCTGCATAATGCGCTTCATACTTTTCTATGGACGCACGTATCCCTTCACATTCCTGTTCGAGCAGGTTCTTCTCCAATCGAAGCTCCTTAAGACGCGCCTCCCGCTCCTCGTCTGCCCTTCTCTGCTCCTGCTGCAATTCCCGTTTTCTGGCATTGAGCGAAGCAGCTGCCTCCGCAACCGTCACGCTGCTGTCGGAACCATCCGATGCCTGTGCAAGATACTCTGCAAGGATTTTCACCATCTGGTTTCCGGTGGCAGCTCCCGTCTGCGTGATATCGTAGGTACTGGCATAACTGTCTTTGCTGACACCACCCAAAAGCATGGTCAGATCCCCAAAGCCGACCGACAGTTCCTCCCCATCCAGCTCATTCCTCAGATAATCGGTTTTCTCTTTGGAATAAAAATTGCGCTCCAGATAAAACTTCTGCTGTCCAACCGTAAACTTTAGTGCACCCGCATAAAACGACGGTGCATGCCACGGTTCATACTGACTGTAGGCGTCTGTGACAGAACTCCTGCCCCTTCCTTTTTCCATGCCAAAAAGCATCGCACATAAAAAGCTGTGCAATGTCGATTTTCCCGCCTCATTTTTTCCATATATGACATTCATCCCCGGTTTAAAGGATATGTTTTTGTTCTGTAGCTTTCCAAACTGAAAAATGTCTGCTTCCTTTATCTGCATATCTCATGCCCCAACAATGCGCTAACGCCGTATTCCAACGCTTTCGCTGCAACCGGATCCTGCCTTTTTTTCTGCATGGCTGCAATGTAAGCTCCCAACAGGGAATTTTCATGTTCAGCCAGCAGTTTATCATAGTCATAATCCGGTCGAAGCTGCTCTGTCACATCCACGATCCGTTCCAGATGCGACAATTTATTAAGATCGAATATCACGTCCGGATCTTTGTATCCCTGTAAACAAATCTGAAAATACTGATAAGCCGGACGTTCTGCCAACAGTTCTTTTATCTGCTGCATGACATCATATCCGGTCGTCCCCGGCGTCACCTCCACCGCTTCATGGCAGTACTCACACTTTCGCACCGGATAAAAAGAGACATCGCAATGTGTTTTGTCGATGTTCCCCATCCAGTATCCGTGCACACCGGTATCATTACAGTCTGTCGGCTCCAGTGCGCCCGCCATGACCGCCCTGCCCTGCACAAGCTGCCCACCTTTGTGGATGTGTCCCGCTGCAATATAATCAAATCCATGCCGCAGAATCTTTTCCGCAGAAAATGGAATATGCCGCTCATCGCCTCCATGTGCGAGCAGAATATTAATTCTGTCCGTATTTTTCGGAAAAACTTCATCGTACAAAGCCTGCCGGATCTCACGATGCCAATAGCTCAGACCATAAACCGTCGTATTCTGCTCCGGGAAATCAAAACACATTACTTCCTCGCGCGGGAAGAAACAGACATTTTCCGACCACTCACATGTCCTGTAAAAAGAATTTTGCTGTATGTAATCGTGGTTTCCTGCCATAAGAAGCACTTTCGTCTGCGGTATGCGTGCAAACAGACCACAGACTTCCTTCAATTCTCTTTTCAATGGCTGTTTATGAAAAAGATCACCTGAAATCAACAAAAAATCCGGGGATTCTTCTGCCGCGATCTCGATCACTTCCGCAAAAGAATCCCAGATATCCTGTGCTCTTTTTTCACTCCATGCTTTCCCTGCATCCGGTTTTACACCGAGATGCACGTCTGAAATATGCATAAACTTCATGCTTTGTCCTCATTTTCCGTAATCATTCCAGCAGCTCCTATTGTTCCATCTGTTTTCCCAGGAAACCAGCTGCTGCGATCGCAAGCTTGCTCTCCGTCTCTGTCATTCTGGATTTCTCGTCTTTTTCATATAAAATAACGGCTCCGATCGCATCCCCCTCACAGATGATCGTGCTGAGCGCCTGCTGTCCGAATTCTCCGGCATCATCTAATGTCACCTTGACAAACTCCGCATCATTTCTGCTTGCGAGAAAATTTTTCCGTTCGCTGATGGCGTCTTCCAGCTGTTTGCTGATCGGCTTGCCCTCATATTCTTTCTTGCCGTTACCGGATGCCGTCACAACATGGTCGCAGTCCGTGATCAATACCAGATGTCCGGTTGTCTGCGCCAGACTTTCCGCATACTCTCCCGCAAACTGGCTCAGCTCCCCGATCGGCGAATACTTTTTCAGAATGATCTCGCCCTCCCGGTCGGTAAATATTTCCAAAGGATCGCCCTCCCGGATCCTTAAGGTTCTCCGAATTTCTTTCGGAACTACAATTCTTCCCAGATCATCTATTCTGCGTACAATCCCTGTGGCTTTCATTTAATATTTTTCCTCCAATGCTGTTATTTCACTTTGGAGTTATTATGTGGAAAAATCAGAGAATTATTCTTTTCTCTGTCTAAAATTCCTGTGTACATCATACCCTATTTTTTCTAAAATGAATATTAAAAATTTGTAAAACATCTTGATTATATAGGATATATCCTATATAATATATAAAAAATATGAAAGAAGGAATTATATGCCCGTCATTGCACGTTTCTTTGGAATAACAATAAAAATGTACCTGCGCCAAAAAGAACACAAAACTTTACATCATTAAAATTCGAAGGAGGTGCATCCTATGGCTCACAGAGTGCAAAGTGTATCGATGATTGATCAGAATATTCTTCAGGCAATTTTTATAGGTGGTGAAGTAATTCAATATGACCTGCGAAAAATGCTTTCCATTCTTCCACAATTTCAGGAAATTATCAATGATCCATCCCTCGCATCGAAAGTTCATGCAGATACCGGCGGCTATGGTGTGTCCTGGAGTGATGATCTGGACTTAGATTCTGAAACGATCTGGGAAGATGGTGTATTTATTCGTATTGAATCTGTTGACACATCCCTCGCACTTGCTTCCAGCCTTGCAAGAGCAAGAGAATATGCCATGCTGACACAAAAACAACTCTCCGAAAAAACGGGAATCTATCAGAGCGATATCAGCAAACTGGAACGTGGTAACGCCAATCCATCCATTTTGACCTTAAAACGTCTGGCAGATGCAATGGATATGACTTTAAAAATCGAATTTGTACCAAAAAAATGAAGAGACTATCACAGCCTCTTCATTTCTTTTCAAATCATCTTTTCTCTATTAGCCAAAATCAATATTTTTTCATTTTTTGCTAATAGATTTCTTCTGCTTACTTTTTTGTATCATAATCATCTAGAAAATGATGTTTTACACCATCCTTTTTATAGGCGACAACCGTTTCCAGATTCACATTTTCCACACTCTTGAAAATATTGCCTTCCACATACTGGTTGACTTCTTTTAATTTTTTGATCAGTTCCTTGATCTCCACACGTTTCGAACGATTTTCCTCGTTATTGCAGGTGGTACAGGTGTCTGTAAACTTGCATGCACACTGGATAAAATGAAGTCCATTATAGTCACGCCACGCCTTGATATCGTCCTCACGCACAAGATAAAGCGGACGGATCAGTTCCATTCCCTCAAAATTTGTGCTGTGAAGTTTTGGCATCATCGTCTGGATTTGTGCTCCGTAAAGCATACCCATGAGGATTGTCTCGATCACATCATCATAATGATGTCCGAGTGCGATCTTATTGCATCCAAGCTCCTGTGCAAAATGATATAAATGTCCGCGTCTCATCCGCGCACACAGGTAGCACGGTGATTTTTCAATATTGTATACGGAATCAAAAATATCCGATTCAAAAATTGTGATCGGAATATTGAGTTTTCTGGCGTTTTCCTCGATCACTTTTCGGTTTGCCGGACTGTATCCCGGATCCATGACCAAAAACTTCACCTCAAAATCGAATTTGTTGTGAATTTTTAATTCTTGAAAAAGCTTTGCCATAAGCATGGAATCTTTTCCACCGGAAATACAGACCGCAATGCGGTCACCCGGTTTGACAAGCTCATACTGATTTATTGCTTTTGTGAATTTGCACCAGATGCTCTTACGGAACTTTTTACGGATGGAAAGTTCCACATCCTTGCAGATGTCTACCTCTTCCTCCTGCTTCATCGCATCCAGAAGCCATGCAATATATCCGCCTTCCAGACTTACCGCATCCATTCCTTTCTCTTCCAGTCCTTCGGCAACTTCCACGCTGAAACGTCCACGGCTGCAGCAGATCACTAATTTTTTTGAAAAATCAATGTTCTCATTCCCTTCGATAGAATCTGCCGGTGTCGCTACCGCTCCCGGAATCGCTCCGTGGGCGATCTCGTTCTCGTCCCGGATATCAATGATCTGATAAGTGTTTTTATCTAGTTTTTTTAATTCTTCTATTGTAATGCCCATGCTATGACCTTTCTCTATGATTTTCTTACAATTATCAAGTTTTCTTTCGGTAAAATATTACCTTCTTTGCATGGTTCCGTCAATGTTTTGCAGACAAAAAAACTGCTGTACCATCCGATTTTTCATCGTTCCGGTACAGCAGCCTGTGTTATGAAACTTATTCCGTCACTCCACCTTCTACAACAAGACTTTCCTCATAGTCACTGCCATATGTGTCTACTAAAGTAGCTTCATAATCAGCATGGAAGAACTGTTCCTCACCTAAAGTCTTAATTTCGTCATTGATCCAGTCAAGCAAGGTTGTATTTCCTTTAGAAACTGCCGGAGCAATCGTATCATTACTTCCAAGAGAAGGAATCCCTACCGTGTAACCGGTGTTCTGAAGTGCATATGCGATAACCTCGGTGTTATCGTTTACCCATGCAGCACCGCTTCCATTTTCCAGAGCATTCTTCGCAGTTGCATAGGAATCATATTTCTGTAATGGGATATCCGGGTAGTTGTCGATCATGTAAGTCTCTGCCGTTGTTCCTGAGATAACGATCATCTGGTCATTGGAATCCCAGTCATCAAGGCTCTCGATCACTTTACTGTCAGGGGATACCACGCCAAGCGCCACATTCATATAAGGAAGTGCAAAGTCAACTTCCTCCGCACGCTCGTCGGTCACGGTAAAGTTTGCAAGAATGATATCCACTTTTCCTGTCTGTAAATATTCGATTCTGTTTGCCGCCTCAGTGGATACGAAGTTCACATCCACTCCAAGATCCTCACCAAGTCTGTTTGCAAAATAAATATCGTATCCCTGATATTCACCATTTTCATCTACATATCCAAATGGATTTTTGTCGGAGAAAACGCCGATATTGATCGTACCGCTCTCTTTGATTTCATCCAAAGTACGATAAACTTCGCTGCTTCCATTGGATACTGTTCCCTCGTCTGCCGCACTTGCATTATTTGCGGTTGCATCACTTGTGCTGCCGCCGCATGCGGTCAGACCTGCCGTAAGTGAAAGTGTTAATACTGCTGCCAAAATCCTGTTCCATTTCTTCATAATAAATGCTCCTTTTCTTCTTGCTATTTCATAGATAATTGTGAAACTCCTGAAAGCGTAAATTGAATTGTGAAAAATTAACAAAAGACATGAAAGACATTGTGGAACCGCCGGTTCTTAGAAGGTAGGTACAACTGTAAGTTGTGCCTGGCTTCTTAGTACCGTTGCGAGTGACACATAGCGAAAGCGTGTCTTGAATGTTTTTGTTAATTTTGAACAATTGAAAGAAGAGTATGAAGAGTTTCACATTGTCTATTGTTATTTCACATGAGCCTTTGCCTCATGAAATTCAAACGTATTCAAAAACTGTTTTGCGCGGTCGGTCTTTGGATGTTCGAAGAACTCTTCCGGAGTTCCCTCCTCCACGATCTTTCCGCCATTTAAAAATATCACACGGTCTGCCACTGCTTTTGCGAACTGCATCTCATGTGTGACGATCATCATTGTGCGCCCCTGGGAAGCAAGGTCTAACATCACATCCAAAACCTCTCTTACCATCTCCGGATCCAGTGCTGCCGTTACCTCATCGAATAAGAGAATCTCCGGATGCATACAGAGTGCTCTTACAATGGCTACTCTCTGCTTCTGTCCACCGGACAGCTGT
>ERZ779658.2319-NODE-2319-length-11500-cov-11.593709_pt1 | contig 11500 bp, 15 predicted proteins | sample MGYA00511485_ERZ779658 | MGnify/ENA primary metagenome ERZ779658 (study PRJEB29588, sample SAMEA2162182) | human gut metagenome | biome: human gut; feature: human-associated habitat; material: faeces | place: Denmark | collected 2008/2010 ... | reverse complement strand
TTCTTCAAAATTTTCAATTCCAACCGGTAATTTTAAACTGTTTGCCATAGAAGCCCCCCCTTCTTTTCCACAAAAATAAGCTATGAATAGTATAACCTATCCACAGCTTATTGAAAAGTTAATTGTTTGTTATTGTCCACTAACTGCTCCAATCTTTTCATTGTAATTCTCGACTTACATTGATTTAAGAGGCTTGTTCGGACAGGGAAATTTTAATGTTCGGATATCTCCGGATTTGCACAGAAAAGTCTTTGTATAAGCAATCACACACTAGATGTCCATGAATCGACATATCTGGGGAACCCTTAAAAAATCGCCTGCTGCCCAGGAACCATGCTGAGAAATTTATGCCTAAGTTTATAAGTTGTTTCGAATTTTCATAAACTCTTTAGCATGTTGTCACAACCTGTTCATAATGCACTGGTAATATAAAACCACCAAAACAAAAGGGGCTGTTGTATTTTAACAAACGGTGTTGGGGTGCTGTCAGTTCCGACTAAAAACAATTCGCGAAAGCGATTTTTCTTATAGATCCGCCACAGAATATCTTTTCCTCCCTCTGTGGCGGGATTTTTTATGCACATTGCCTTCTGGATATTGACATATGTGTGAAAATCTGCTGGCTGAATTTTTTTCTTCTCTCTTTCGGGACATATGTATAAAAACTTATTGGCTATGTCCCTCTTCTTTTTTCTTGTGGGACATATGCACGGAAACTTATCGGCTATGTCCCTCTTCTTTTGCTCGCTGGGACATATGCACGGAAACTTATCAGCTATGTCCCTTTTCTTTTGCTTGTGGGACATATGCACGGAAACTTATCGGCTATGTCCCTTTTCTTTTGCTCACTGGGACATATACATGAAAACTTACTCACTATGTCCCTTTTCTTTTGTTTCCCGGGACATATATGCCAGAAAAAACGCTATATGTCCCATTGCCACAGACATATGGGACATAATACAAAGGAATGATTCTATATGTCCCACCGCGCCAAAAGAGTGGGACATAACAGAGCAAAATTTCCTATATGTCCCCAAACGAAAAAAATCACCCTTTTTCATCAGTCGCAATACAAAATCACGGCAATTAAGTACTACATTTATTCTTCAACAAACTTTCGTTCATTATAAAATATTACAAAAAGGAGCCAGTTGCCCGACTCCCTTACGTTCACGTCCTTAATATCATACACAATATTTTCCCTATACAAAATATTGCTTTCTGAATAAAACCAATTAACTCATATCTCAAAAAGAATACCTTTTTCTCTTTCTACTTTCTTAACAACCCCCGTAAATGCAACACTCACGGAAAGACCTGATTCCGAACACACCTGTTCCATACTCTTTCACATCTGCGTCCGGTTTGAAATTACAACACCTCGCCTAATAAAAATGATAAAGCAATATTCCCACACAAACCGCACAGGAAACGACCCTCAACTTATAAAATGCTGAAAAATCTCCCTCGCCTTTTTGAATCGCAATCAACACATACAAGAAATAAAAGAAGCAAAAAAGGATAATATAAATACAAAATTCAATATTATGCTCATTATAATGTTCACTCCTTTATAGTGGATAATTGTCATAGTGACCTTTACATGAAACAATATAGATGATACCATTTTCTTCATAATAAACAATCCTGTTCGTATCATCAATTCGCCTGCTCCACATACCACTTAAATTATCTTTTAATGGCTCAGGTTTCCCGATACCCTCAAACGTATTTCTTTGAATATCCTTGATAAGACTGTTAATTTTTTTCAATTTTTTCTTATCCTGCATCTGCCAGTATAAATAATCATTCCATGCCCGGTCTTCCCATAGCAGTCTCATTCATCTACCTCTATCAGGTCATGTTCTGTGAAGTGCGCTTTACCATCTTTAATATCCTGTGCAATTTTTTCCAAATATCGAATATTACTTTCAGAATAAAATGGATCTACAGATACCTCAAAAGGAATACGCTTTTCTCTGCTTACTTTCTTAGCAAACACCGTAAACGCTGCACTCATGGAAAGACCTAATTCTGAACACACCTGTTCCATGCTCTTTTTCACATCTGCATCCAGTTTGAAATTAACATTAACTGTCTGTGCCATATACAACACCCCTTTCCTGCTTATAGCATATGCCACTATAAAGAAAAAATCAAGAATTTTTCTTTGTTTTGTACAGTATACGCATTTTTTATATATTGATACGTCATATTAAAATTAAGAATCATATTCTGCTAAAAACTGCACGCAAAAAGGAGCCGGTTGCCCGACTCCTTTTGCTGTAACAATTGAAAAATATAACCAAATTACTGTAAGAGAGAAAGAACTCCCTGGTTGGACTGATTTGCCTGTGCAAGCATAGACTGTCCAGCCTGTGCAAGAATGTTGTTCTTGCTGTAGTTAACCATCTCTTTTGCCATATCTGTATCACGGATACGAGACTCAGCAGAAGATGTATTCTCGGATACGTTATCCAGATTATCAATGGTGTGCTCTAAGCGGTTCTGAACTGCACCAAGTGCAGATCTCTGGGAAGAAACTTTTGAAATCGCATCGGAAATTGCATCAATAGCATAAGTTGCAGCTTCACCTGTTTTATCATTTACATTTAATCCCTTAATTCCAAGCCCCGCTGCGCTCATAGAATCAATATCTACATTAATTTTGTTGGTCATATCTGCATCTGCACCTACATGTAAACTGAACGACAAAGAAGATTTCACCTCTATAGAGCCCTGCTTGATTTCAAATGTTCCATCTCCATTATTCTTTACTGTAGCACCCTTATCTGTTCCAATAGAGCTTGCTTCTTTTAATGCATTAGCCATCTTATCATATGCTTCCTGAAGTGTAATATCCTTATCATTTTCAGAAGATTTTGGAACGGCATAAAAAACATTTGTTCCATCAGAAACATATGTATTTGCTTTTACAAGATCAGCAACATCATCAGCTGTATATACAGAACCATCATCCTTTGTAGTTACACCTATTGTATAAGTTTTCCCTGTATCTGCTGCATTCTTTTTAAGAGTAAATTGATCCCCATCTGCTGCGGCCTTAATCTTATCTTGAATATTCTCTACTGTAGAAATTCCAGTATTATCAATTTGTCCTGTTTTTCCAGTTAACTTAATTGTATATGTATCACCGGCCTTAGCTAAATTTGCATTAGTAACATCATTTCCATCTTCGTCTTTCCACTGATTTGCTGTAGCTGTTTTCGTATAAGTTTTTCCATCATGAACCAAAGTATCTCCCTGAGCCCATGTTGGTGTAGCAGCAGCAGTTGCTGACATATCTAATGTTGATGATCCTACTAATGTTGTTGTAGTTGTTTTTCCCGTTGTTGAATCATACTTAGAAAGAGTAGAACCTTCTTTTATTGTTACTGTATCTGCTGCCGTAGTTGTATTGTCCTCTGCAAACCATCCTGCTGCTGCAGCGGTCTGTCCACTCGGAGTTGTGCCTGCATTAGCTACATATTTATACTTCTTTCCATCCTGTTCAAGTACATCACCAGCTGTCGGCGTATACTCTTTAATAGATGTATAGTCTGTGGTTTTTGATGAATCTACAATATTATACTGAACTCCACCAATTGTAGTTTTATCTCCTACAGCCAACTTATCTGCTGTAAATTTTGTTACTCCATCTTCGGATTTTCCTAATTTTCCTGCAAGACCGGCATCATGTGCATTGATAGTCTTAGTAGTTGTTGTTCCACTGGAATCGCCTTTTAATAAATATGTTTCGTTGAACTTGGTTGTCTCAGAAACACGGTCAATCTCTGTAGTAAGCTGCTCAATTTCGTCCTGAATAGAGCTACGGTCTGTATCACTGTTGGTTCCATTCGCAGCCTGTGTTGCCAGCTCATTCATACGCTGTAACATAGAATGCACTTCTGTCAGTGCACCTTCTGCTGTCTGCACTGCAGATACACCGTCCTGTGCATTGGAAGAAGCCTTATCCAGTCCACGGATCTGCTTTCTCATCTTCTCGGAAATGGAAAGTCCTGCTGCGTCATCTGCGGCACGGTTGATCTTATAACCGGAAGATAACTTCTCGGTTGACTTGGACTGTGCGCTTGTTGTAACTCCTAACATTCTGTTGGCATTGGCTGCCTGCATGTTGTGTTGTACTACCATACTCATAAAATTTTACCTCCATGTGTGTGTTCCGCGGAATCCGTTCCGACGGAATGTGATGTGGTTCCCGGCATCCTGCCACACGAACCACAAATTGATTTGAAATTTATAATATGCAAAGCCCCTAGGATCGCCTTGCTTATTACCGTTTTTTGTATGTCACGGTCTCCTCCCCGCTGACATGCGACTGGTTGCGCTTTTCGCGCATGAGGATTTCTGCAATCTCACGCTGTGCTGTTTTTGAAATTCCTTTTTCTTTATAATAAGGTAATGGCTTTTTGTCTTTGCCCGCACTGTTTCTGGCAACATTTATTTCGCGCGGTGCATCCACCAGCAGATGTATGTTGTTGGCAGAGCCTCCGGAAAAAACGATTTTAATGTTATCTCCCAATGTAATGTATTCGCCCGGTTTCAAGCTCAGTTTCAGCATAAGAACCTCCATGTTTATTCCCCTTCATCCAGAGGATGCAACTCTCCTTATAAGAATGTTACATCTTGACGTGGGGATATATACGGATTACCATGCATTTCTGTACTATCACTCAAGAATCCGACTTCCATGAAAGGAGTTACAAAATGGGTACTACACAACCGATTCGAAATCGCAAGGAATTACAAAAATTCAGCACTTACTACCAGACGGTCAAACCACACCCCCGCAACTATGCCCTGATTATCCTCGGTCTTAATACGGCATTGCGCATCAGTGACCTTTTACAGCTGCAATGGTTCGATGTCTATGATTTTTACACGCAGCGTTTCCGTGAACATCTGCTTATACTGGAACAGAAAACCGGAAAACAAAATTACATTGCACTCAACAAAAATGCCAAGAATGCCCTACGATGGTATATGGATGCCTGTTTTCCACAGGAAAGTGATTATCTGTTTTGCAAAAACACCGACCGGCAGCATCCCATCAACCGTTCGCAGGCATACCGCATTGTAAAAGAAGCCGCAGCCCAAACCACAAACAGCCGCATGGTCAGCTGTCACTCCATGCGGAAAACGTTTGGCTACCACGCATGGAAACAGGGAGCACAGCCCGCACTGCTTATGGGTTTGTTCAATCACTCTTCCTATGATGTCACCAAACGCTATCTTGGAATTGAGCAGGATGAAAAGGATTCTGTCTATTTGAAAATAGATCTGTAATCAAAAATTTGAAATTTTTTATTTTTGGGGTTAAGTTCCAGAAAAGCCATCCGATATAAAAGATGTAAATAAAAATGCAACATTCTTATAAGAATTGTTGCATTTTTACGTTGCAATTTTATTATGTTCATTATCTGTAAAACTATGTGTTCTTTTTTCTTTTCCTACCAGATCTTTGGACTCCATTTTTCTTAAAAGAACTGCTACCCGCGCCGTGCTGATTCCAAGCGTATCGCTGATTTTTCCTGCTATAACCTGAATCTATGGAGAAATGCATCATTTATGTATTATACAGTTTTATTTTTTCCTGCTATAATCAGGGTAATTACAATAATTTTGAACGAAAGACGGTATTAAAATGAAAATTTCTGACGCATGTAATCATAAAAAAAGCTTATCTTTTGAGATATTTCCTCCGAAAAAGGACAGTGAACTGAAAAATATTGATGCGACACTTGATGTGCTGTGCGAACTGCAGCCGGATTTTATCAGCGTGACGTTTGGTGCGGGCGGCAGCTTAAACTGTAACCGCACGATTGAACTTGCCAAAAAGATTAAGCAGAACTACCATGTGGAGCCGGTTGTGCACCTGACCTGCCTGCATTACAACCGGGCGGAAATTGATGAATTTGCCAGAATCCTTACCGCAGAAGGCATCCAGAATGTGCTGGCACTGCGCGGAGACCGAAATCCGGATCTTACCGAAAAAGATGATTTTAAGCATGCATCCGACCTCATTTCCTATCTGAAACCGAAGGGGGATTTCTGCTTTTTAGGTGCCTGCTATCCGGAATGTCATCCGGAATCTGCCAATAAGATTGAAGAGATCCGCCACTTGAAGGAAAAGGTAAATGCCGGAGCAGAAGTGCTGCTTTCCCAGTTATTTTTTGACAACACACAGTTTTACCGTTTTGTGGAGGACTGCCGGATTGCGGATATCAATGTGCCAATTGTTCCTGGCATCATGCCGGTCATCAATGCCGCACAGATCAAGCGAATGATTACGATGTGCGGAGCTTCTTTCCCGGAGCGTTTCCAGAAGATCATTCATAAATTTGAAGATAACAAGGCAGCTTTATTTGATGCGGGTATGTCGTATGCGTTAAGCCAGATCATTGATCTGCTGGCAAACGATACCGATGGAATTCACCTGTATACCATGAACAATCCGGTGGTTGCCCGCAGGATCTGTGAGGGAATTCAGCATATTATATGATGTTTATTGTGTCAGGCACTTTGTTCTTTTAGGCATTATCTGCAAAAAAGTGATTCCTTCAACTCAATATACCCAATGAGCATCGGTCCGGCCAAAAATAAAAGAACACCTTCCATCACCCTCACAAGAGAAATTTTTTGCGTAAAGCTCATGCTTCCGATCACGATCAGCATGGCAAATGCGCCAAATTTCCACACAAACTTCCAAAGATACTGCATCCTCACACGGATGTAGTTTTTTCCCGAAACCGGAACAAACCGAAGTATTTTTGAAACCGCATCTGATTTTTGCATCCTCCGGCTGAAGGCTTCATTGCTCCATTGATACGGTGCCAATACATAGTTATCCATAAAAACGACCATCCACACATAGCACAGTATCATCCACGCATCCCGATAAAATATTCCATCAAAAATCAGCGTCATCCCTAACACTAGCACAACAGCTGCAAACATCCAGTATAAAAACCATGCCAGCTGATCCGTGCTCTCCTTTAAATTCCGGTCAAAATTCTTCAAATTTTCCTGTTGCTTCTTATCCTCTATCGTCATCCTCGACACTCCTGTCTTTTACACATAATACCCATGTGTTTCGATTCAAGCACATTTTTCTGCACTTCACTCAACCATTGCCGTCTCACCGCATAACCTTCACTGCCACAACGCCTTATGCATTCTCATAAAACGAAGTAAATTCCCCATGCTCAAACTGTCCGATATAATCAAATTCTTTCCGGATGTCATCCTCTAAGTGCGACGACATGATCACGGAACAGTCCAGCACTTCCAACTGCTGCCGGAGCAACCTGTAAAATTCCTTGCGGAAGATCGGATCCATCCCCGCAGTCGGCTCATCTAAAAGAAGAAGCCTCGGTTTGTGTGCGAGTGCAAATGCAAGCTGAAACTTCATATTCTCACCGCGCGACATCTTCTCCACGGTCCGTGCCGTGGTAAGATCCATCTGCTCCATCAGCGCAGCAAACTGATCCATATCAAAGGTATCATAGAAGCTGCCCAGCATCCTTGCATTCTCTCTTGCACTCTTCTGCCGCAAAAACAACCGCTCCTCAGAGACAAATCCGATCCGGTTCATCGACCACTCATGATCTTCCGCGATATCGGTTCCGTCCAGATAAAAGCTGCCGCGATAATGCTTCTTTTCCTCCATAATATAGCGGAAGAATGTCGTCTTTCCGGCACCGTTTTCCCCGATGATTCCCATAATATATCCACTTGGAAGTTCAAAATCCACATTTTGCAAAGCGAACCTGCCTTTGCCGAATAACGCTTTCTTCCCCTGTACCTGCTTCGCAGAAAAAATAATATCTTCCATCTTACAACAATCCCTCCAGCATCTCACGAATATCCTCAGTTCCAAGTCCCGCCTGTTTTGCAAGCGTAATCCACTCCTGCAGGCGTTTTTCCAATTCCATCAGCTGCTTTTCGTGCAGATAATCCGTGTTGTATTTGCACACATAAAATCCTTTATTGGAAACGGAACGGATCAGTCCCTCCCTCTCCAGTTCCTCATACGCGTGCTTCGTCGTGATCACGCTGACGCCGATATCCGCTGCCAGTCCCCGAATGGACGGCAGCGCCTCGTCCGGCTGCAGTTCACCGGATATGATCTGATTCTTGATCTGATTGACGATCTGCTCGTAGATGGCATACGTTCCATGCGGTTCAATGACGATTACCAGTCCCATGTCTCCTCCTTCGTTGCAAGTTCATAGACGGCGAGTTTCTCTCTGATTCCACCCCAACGCTTGTGAAGCGCATAAGAAAGAGGTGCGTAAATGATGAGATAAATAACAAGCGCAACCCAAAATTCCACATTCGTAATCTCCGAAGAACAGATGCCAATCATCACGCAGTTTGCGATCACACTGAATACCGTGATCGGTCCGTTAAAATAACTTACCTGCCCATAAGCTGCCCGCGACGCATTATTCCGCCAGACCAGTCCGTCGTTTGTAATTCCCACACAATAGGACATAAAGAACACCGTTACCAGCTGCAGGATCACGCCTTTTATCATCATCGGCTGCACGATCAGCAGGATGATATCGATTACCGCACACAACGCAAGCGGCAGGCCAATCTTAACCTTTAACATTCTCCGGATATATTCCTCGCGCAGCTTTTTCGATCCGGGAACCAGATACAGCATCGTCGGCAGGGCACTCGTATGTGTGATTGCTGCAAACAGCGCAAGAGCCATCGGAAATATGAGCCATATATACCCAAGCCCTTCCTTTGCACTGCCAAATACAAAAGGCAAAAACGATGCGCCAAACAGGATCACATAAAAGATACTTTTCAATACCTGATCACGGTTCTTATATTCCAGAAAATATTCTCTGATCACGTTCTTATACTTGATTGCCTCTTCCATGCTCCGCTCCTTTCGCCAGATAAAACATCAGTTCCTCCGTATTCGGCTCCCACACCTTCAGTCCCCGGTCATATTCCGCATGACTGTGCCGGACCAACGCGCGGCATCCCACCGGTGTCTCCTCCATATAAACCAGCCGCCCGCCAAAAGCCCTCAACGCATGACGCTCACCTGCCACCATCCGGTATGCATCACGGACCGACTCGATATCGCCATACAACAGTTGTCTGCCTTTCTTAAGCAACAGCAGATAGTCCGCAAACCGGTCCACATCCGAAGTAATATGTGTCGAGAGGATCACACTCTTCGTTCCGTCCGCGGTAAATTCTCTTAAAATATGATGGAATTCTTCACGGAAGGTCTGATCAAAATTCGCCCCCGGCTCATCGAGCAGCAACAGTTTCGGATGATGCGCCAGCGCAAAAGCAAATGCAAACTTCAGCTTTTCTCCCTTAGACAGTTTCTTATATTTTTTCTTTCCATCCAACCGGAATCTCTTAAGATATTCCTTTAACAGTGTCTCATCATAATTTTTATAATATTTTCCATAATGTCTGCTGTTTGCGATCAGAGAATCCCAGTCATCGAACCATTCCTCATGAAACACAAATCCAATATCCTGCTGTAATTCCATCTGATTTGTACGGTACTCCTTCTCCTGTATAGAAATCGTTCCATCGTACTCATAAAGTCCCGCCAGAATGTTTAACAGTGTGGTTTTCCCCACACCATTCTCCCCGATCAGTCCGCAGATATAACCTGCCGGAAGTTCAAAATGGATGTCCTGTAATGCAAATGAACCGAATCTCTTGGATACGTTCTCGGTTTTGATCATTGTCTGTTCCATGCCTTTACCTCGTATTTTCATTCGTGCAAAGTTTTGTTCCGTCTGTGTATGTGTATATATACATATATACACCATGTTGTTTTAGTTGTCAACGTAAACTTACACCCATTCGACTTTTTTCTATCTCTCCATCCGGTTTCAGGCGATTGTACGCCTAAACACGCTGGTAACCATTTTAATTTTTTCCGGATCCGCTCCAACAAAATTTGTTTTTAAAAATAAAGGCTTTGGGACATTCTTTCAATGCCCCAAAGCCTTTATTCTTTCTTAAATATCATATACACTTCTTACTTTTAGCCCGACCGGTTCTCCGCTTATGATCCGTACACGCTTCTCACCCGCATTCATATCAAAATAGTTATCCTCAAGAACCATATCCTCATTTTCATTTAAGATTTCCACGCTCTTTGCATATGCCTCTGCCGATACAATGATCTCATTACCCTCGACGCGCGCACGAAGCTTCGGATCCTGATAATGAAAATACTTGTGATACGAAAAGATTACACTTGACGCACCGATGCATTTGCCATCTTCCCATGCTTCGTAACTGACATATTCCTCAAAGCAATCAATAGATTAAATTCTTAAACGCAACATTCATACCGCCCGTGGAACCATCATAATTATCGCTGTCATAATTGTCATTAACTGCAATAACCCGTACCTGATAAAGTGGAAATATCTGCTCCAGAAGACTACCGACTTCAATATAATCCCTTCCGAGTCTGGATAAATCCTTTACAACAATGCAGGATATTTTATCAGCCCGGACATCCTCCATAAGCTTCATATAATCCGGTCTTTCAAATAATGAGGTGTGATAGCGATAGCGGCAAAAAGCTAATAAAATCAATGGTTTTGCGGACAGCGGATAGACAGGGAATGTGTTAAAAACTGAATACGCACACAAACGGCGTTACCTTAACCCCTTTGGGGGAGAAAGTAACGCCGTTTTTTTATGCCCGCAGGAAAGGAGGTGCAGCCGGAATGTATTTCACAAAGGGCAAGCAGCGGGCGTTTGAATTGCTCATGCAGCAGAAGCCGGGATTTGACCGCTATCAATCCGGTTGTGCCGGAGATGATGAAGATTGCGGCACTTGCCGTTTCTACCGCCCCGGGTGGAAATATGAGTTTTGCGTTTTCAAAGAGTGTCCCTATTGCCCCGGCAAAAGGACGCGGAAAACGCACGCCAGCATGGACAAATAGACGGGCAAAAGCCCTTGTGCCATGCGGCTTTGCAGACGCGAAAACGGCAAAGGGCATATTGCAATACCAAAACAGCCGAAAACGGCTTTCTAATTGTCCACGCATACCAAGAGAGGAAGTGAGGAAATATGGCAGTTTTCAGAGTGGAGCGAAATACGGGATATACCGTTATGAGCAACCACCACTTGCGAAACAAGGAATTGTCCTTAAAGGCAAAGGGCTTGTTGTCGCAAATGCTTTCGCTGCCCGAAGATTGGGATTATACCCTTGCGGGCTTATCCCATATCAACCGGGAGAAGATCGACGCAATCCGCGAAGCGGTAAAGGAACTCGAAAAAGCCGGATATATCGTGCGCAGCCGGGAGCGCGACGAAAAGGGACGCTTGCGGGGCGCAGATTACGTCATATACGAGCAGCCGCAGCCGCGAGAGCCGGAAGCAGCTACCAGCGGCGGACAGCCGCCTATATTGGATTTACCTACATTGGAAAATCCAACATTGGATAATCCAACGTTGGAAAAACCT
>ERZ779658.2301-NODE-2301-length-11580-cov-2.258134_pt1 | contig 11580 bp, 9 predicted proteins | sample MGYA00511485_ERZ779658 | MGnify/ENA primary metagenome ERZ779658 (study PRJEB29588, sample SAMEA2162182) | human gut metagenome | biome: human gut; feature: human-associated habitat; material: faeces | place: Denmark | collected 2008/2010 ... | reverse complement strand
AGCCGCAATAATTAAGTTTCTTGATTTGGTGAAATCAACTTTGTTTTCTACAACGTTGCGGACACCGATGGCGGCAATCATACCGTAGAGAATAAAGCTGACACCGCCGACGATAGCTGCCGGAAGGGTACTGATGACACCGGCAAATTTCGGGATGAAACTTAAAACGACAGCGTAAATAGCAGCCAGACGGATTACTTTCGGATCATGTACACGGCTTAGTTCCAGAACACCTGTATTTTCGCCGTAAGTAGTGTTGGCAGGGCCACCAACCAAAGCGGAAAGGGAAGTTGCCAGACCATCACCGATTAATGTGCGGTGAAGACCGGGATCTTCTACATAATTTTCGCCAACGGTTGCGGAAATGGCAGAAATATCGCCGATATGCTCCATCATGGATGCAATGGCAATCGGAGCCATGGCAAGGATTGCAGTTAAGTCAAATTTACAAAACTCAAATGGTGGAACATTAACCCAGGAAGCTTTGGCAACTTCTGCAAAATTAAAGATGGCGGAACCATCCGGATTTGTGATACCGCAAAAGTGCAGAATCAAGGCAACAGCGTAAGCACCGGCGATGCCGAGAAGAATTGGGATGATTTTCCACATACCTTTTCCCCAGATGTTGAAAATCACAATGATGGCAAATGCGATAATGGCTAACAGCCAGTTTGTCTGAACATTATTAACTGCGGATGGTGCTAAACTTAAGCCAATGCAGATAATAATCGGACCGGTGACAACCGGTGGAAGAAAACGCATCGCACGTTTCACACCGACTAGTTTGATAATCAGTGCAAGCACCAGATACAGAGCACCGGCTACTACGATACCACCGCAGGCGTAAGGCAGTTTTTCGCCCATGGACATATCTTTGAAAATTCCGGTGTCCAATTTGGAAACGGTTTCAAATCCGCCGAGAAAGGCGAACGAAGAACCAAGAAAAGCGGGAACTTTCAATTTCGTACACAAATGGAAGAAAAGTGTGCCGACACCGGCGCAGAATAATGTAACCTGAATGGAGAGCCCCTCTCCTTTAAAATAGTTGTTTACCAGAATCGGTACTAAGATTGTGGCACCAAACATGGCGAACATATGCTGTAGACCCAACAGCAGCATTTTGGGGATGCCAAGCGTTCTGGCATCGCGGATTGCATTGTTTTTTGTTTCCATAAGAAACCTCCTCATAATCGTTATTGGTTTAATTATAAAGAAAAAAAGTTCATCTGACAAGCATTGTTGCAATTGTGGCGTAAGAATAGTAAAATGAGGGAGGAAATAGAAAGGTGAACAAAGATGAAGAAGAGATTTACGGCGGGTGTTTTATTAGCCATTTTTACATTTTTATTTTTAGAGACAGAATATTTATTTGTGAACATAATGGGTACGCTTTCGAATTCACGTCAGGCAGTGAGTACGCAGGGAATTGTGCTGGGTGTCAGCGTCATTGGTTTTCTTTTATATGCTCTATTTCACAGGATAAAATCTGCTTTTGTAAAAAGAGTGGTGACAGTCATGTTTCCACTTATTATGGCGGTCTGCTTGTTCTTTTTATATGAAGCGGATAGTTACGCCATCTGTCTTTTTGCGGGCTGTGTTGTATTTGTGCTGCTTGGATTGTTTGGCAGTGCTCTGCATTATCATGCACTTTTTTATGTTGGCAGAGATTCGCACCTGGCACTTTTGATTGGTGTGGCTTATGCACTGGGGTTACTTTTTCAGTTTATATGTAACAATCTTGTTCGCAGCCAGATGGTACAGTTGATTTTTGTATTTATTCTTTTTGCCGCCACGGTTTATTATCTGCTCATACGAAAGGAAGCAGTGGAGTTAGAGCCTGTGGACAAGGGGGAAAAACAGAAGAAAATAACAGGATATATATTGGTTTTATGTGTTTTGTGTATGACGATGATTTTTGCGGCATTGGATAATGCGGTTACGCTGCAGCATGCAAAGGGAAGCTTGGATGTTGGACAGTGGCCGAGGCTTCTATTGGCGGTAAGTGGAATTTTGGCAGGCTTTTTGTTTGATTTAAAAAATCACCGGTATATGTCGATTGTGATGTTCTGCGTCACGCTTTTGTCGGTGTTATGCGTACTTGTTATTGTGACCGGTGGCTCGTTGTTTGCCGGACTTGTTATTTTTTATTTGTCATCCGGATTTTTCGTTGTTTATTTTACGACGAGATTTATGAATTATGCGGTACAGAGTTCCATTCCTGCACTCTGGGCAGGCATGGGAAGAGCGGTAAACAATGCGGGAGCGGCCGTCGTGACCGCAGGCTCGATTGCTCTGGTAGAAGGTGGAAATGTGATTTTGATTTCTTCTGTGGTGCTGGTGCTTTTTGCGCTTATCAGCATTACGATGTTTGCGACGGAGTGGCAGCAGGGAAAGAAAAAGACAGAAGATGTACAGGCACTTGACCTAGGAGCATTTGCGGAAAAATATTTCCTCACGAAAAGAGAAACGGAAGTTTTGGAGGCATTGTTAAATTCCGATGACAGTGCGAAAGATTTGGCAAAGCAATTATTTATTTCGAGAGCGGCTTTGTACCGGCATATTTCTTCCTTGAATGAGAAAACGGGTACAAAATCGAGAATTGGCTTGATTCAGTTCTATTATCAGCAAAAAAATGAAGAATGAGATAAATGTAAACTGTTGATATCCCCTTTTTTTTATTAAAATGTTTGTGTATTAACACGAAAATTAAAGAAAGGGGATGTTATTATGAAACATTTCAAATGGACATTGATTATGTCTATGCTGACATTGATTTTTTTGATTCCGGCTCATGGCGCAAAGGCGGCAAATGGACCGGCAGAGGGAGAGGGCGGTTATGCCTATATCGGATTCGCAGATTACGAGAATGAAATAAAATATGTTTACTGTGCTCCGCATGTGGGAACTGCAGAGAGCGTAGCAGGAGCTTCTTATGACAAGGCAAGTAATACGTTAACGCTGAATGAATATTCCGGTACAACATTCAGGATTGTTACAAATATGATGGGAGATGATTTCAAAATACGTTTGATTGGGAAAAATCATGTGCAGCAGCTGGCGGTCTGGGGAGATGGCTGGGGTGGCTGTGTTGAGTTTGTTGGAGATGGCAGTCTTTATGTAAACGAAAAGAAACTTTTTATGGATGCTGTTATATTAATGCCGGAATATTCTAAGGCATGCATAAAAACGAGTGGGAATGCCGTATTATATTGTTATGCACCGAATGGAGGCAGACCGTTGCGTGTTTCTGCAGCAATGACAAACCGTGCGGATGAAGTTGTAGTTGGAAAGGGGTCCCTTAGTGTGGATATAGAGGATGCTTACCATGCGGCAGAAAAGCAGGTGAGCGTGATCACCCAATTTAGTGATTTTAAAACCACCTACGCAGTATATAAAAAAGAAGGCTCTGAAAAAAAATATGCTGTGTCAACAGGTACGTTAAACGATAAAGAGGCTTATTTTATATCAGAAATATTAGAATGTGAAGGACTGGAGACAAGCCCATTTATATATGAAATAAAATCGGTATATGGTGCATTTGACGCTGCAAAAGAAGGTCTCACGGAGACGGCCGAGACAGCGGAGGTATATGATGTCTGGCAGTGGGGACCGCAAAGTTTATATAAGGAACGTGCTACCGGAAAATCATGTATCTTTGCAGCAACATCGGAAAATGGCAAAACGGTCTATCAGAAGTATTATTTGTCGACACCATTTGAAGTGATGTATGATGATAACGAGCCGTCTAGCTCCTTTTGTGCGGGAATCAAGGATAAAGGGGCGACATATGCTAATCTTGGGGAAATCAACCAGGCAGGCTATGACGTGGTTGAAAGCCGAACCAAAATAGAGGGTTGTTACACGTTATTTGTGGATGGCACATTTTATACTCTGCAGTCAGAAGAAAAGACTTGCAATCATTTATTTACGACACAGGAAGTGCAGAAAAAAGCCGGTTTTGATACGGATGGCGTTTTGCTGAAAAAATGCAGAGACTGTGGTGTGATTACATCACGTATATCAATTCCGAGGGTTTCCAATGTTTCCCTTTTACAGACCGTATTTACCTATGATGGAAAGGCAAAAACGCCGAAAGTGACAGTCAAAGATTCGACGGGTCAGGTACTGCCACTGGGAAGTACGTATATACTGTCTTATCCGAAGAACCGAAAAGATGTGAATCAGTATGCGGTGTCTCTTACATTGACCGGAGACCGGTATGCGGGCACAAAACAGTTGTATTTCACGGTGAAACCACAGGCAACAGCATTTTCTAAGGTTAAGGCAGGAAAGAAGAAAATGACGCTGAAGTGGAAGAAGAAATCACAAATCAGTGGTTATGAGGTGTGGTATGGCACCAGTAAAAATATGAAAAAGGGAGTCAAAAAGATAGTAATTAAAAAAGCAAAAAAGACATCCACAGTATGTAAAAAATTAAAATCCGGCAAAAAATACTTTGTTAAAATCCGGACTTACAAGACGGTGAAGCAGAAGAATAAGAGTATAAAAATTGTATCGAAGTTTAGTAAAGTGAAACCGGTAAAGATTAAGTAGTGGTGGAATCCTTCTTTTTCAAAATGCGAGATTGTATTTTTTTACAAGAAAAGGTACAATAATAGAAAACGCGAAAGAAAATGGAGGAAAGAAAATGAAACAGATTACTATAATGGAACATCCGCTGATTCAGCATAAGATTTCGATTTTGCGAAATGAGGCAACAGGAACGAATGAGTTCCGACGTCTGATTGAGGAGATTGCCATGCTTATGGGATATGAGGCACTCCGTGATCTGCCGGTTGAAGATGTGGAAATTAAGACACCAATCGAGATGTGCCGGACACCGATGATTGCCGGAAAGAAGTTAGCTATTGTGCCGATTCTTCGTGCCGGACTTGGTATGGTAAGCGGTATTCTATCACTGGTGCCGTCAGCAAAAGTCGGACATATCGGTTTGTACCGTGATGAGGAAACACATGAACCTCATGAGTATTACTGTAAGCTTCCGGAACCGATTGACCAGAGAACGATTGTGGTTGTGGATCCGATGTTGGCAACCGGTGGTTCGGCAGTAGCGGCAGTAGATTTTATCAAAGCGCATGGTGGAAAGAACATTAAATTTATGTCGATTATTGCTGCACCGGAAGGAATTGAGCGTCTGATGAAAGCACATCCGGATATTCAGCTTTATGTGGGCTGCAAAGACCGCTGTCTGAATGAAAATGCGTATATTTGTCCGGGGCTTGGAGATGCCGGAGACCGAATCTTTGGAACCAAGTAAGAAATGCTAGAAAATAAAATGCTTAGAAAGCGAAATCTGATGTCAGGATTTTAGCCTTCTAAGCATTTTTTTATTTACTCCACAAGTAACAGTAAGATTGCGTTCTTGCGGCGAATAATTCCGTTTTCAGAAGTTTTTTGACTTCGTCTTTTGTGTACCAGCCGGCTTTTATTTCCTCAACAGTGGAACTGCTTTTGGAAAAGGTGCCGTCTGCAACACCGACGATACAGAGGTTGGTTTCATTGGCAAAGCCAATGGCACTGTAACTTAAAGGAAGAATATCGTTTACCGTCAGTAAATCAAGTCCGGTTTCTTCTTTTAATTCGCGCCTTGCGCTTTCGATTGGCTCTTCGCCTTCATCAATCAGGCCTGCCGGGAAATTATATACCCAGTCGCCTAAAGCAAGGCGGAATTCTTTATTTAACAGTATTTTTTCGTTCTTCTCATCATGCATGATTAAAACAACAGAGTCCGGTGTTTTTGCCTGAAGCTCCGAAAGTGTGGAAATGTCCGGATTTCGGCTAATCATTTCATAAACTTTTTCTTTTCCATCGACCGTTTCATATGTGATGTCATAGCGGTGGATAAAGTGACCGTCATGAATTTTTTTTAAACTTTTAAACTCCATAAAAACCTCCGTAGGTTCTACGATTTATTCCTGATAAGTTTTGACAGATTCAAATTCTTCAACAATTTCTTTGGATGGTGCTTTTGTCAAAAGGCTGACAATGACAATGCACAAAAGGCTGACAAAGAATCCTAATAACAGGGAGTAAATTCCGGTTACAGTATAAGGTGTCTGACCGCCAAGAATTGGAAGGTAATCCCAGATGATAACGAACAATCCACCGGATACGATGCCGGCAACGGCACCCGGAAGGTTGGTACGTTTCCAGAACAGGGAGCACACAACGAGTGGACCAAAGGCGGAACCAAGACCGGCCCATGCGTCAGAAACAAGTCCCATGATACTGCTGTCCGGGTTCCATGCGATAATGCAGGCAACGACAGCAATTACAAGAACCGTGATACGGCTTACATTTAATACTTTTTTGTCTTCTGCTTCCGGCTTCAGAATATTTTTGAAAATATCTTTTGATGCGGAGGAGGCGCAGACAAGAAGCTGGGAATCTGCTGTTGACATAATGGCAGCAAGGATTCCGCAAAGGAACAAACCGCCAATAAAGATTAAAACGATGTTGCCATCGAAAATCTGTTGAATCATTTTGATAAATACATTTTCGGAACCGGTTTCTACGAGTGTTTCATTTAAGAATCCGCGTCCTAAGATTCCGATAAAGCATGCGGCAATCAGCGAAATGGCAACCCATACGATTGCGATTACACTGGATTTTTTCAATTCTTTTTCGCTCTTAACAGCCATAAAACGGACTAAGATATGTGGCATACCGCAGTAACCAAGTCCCCAGGCCAAGTCAGAAACGATGGAAATCAGCGGATATGGTTTTCCGTCCATATAGAACAAACTTAAGAAGTCTGAATTTTCTGCTACACCGTGAGCGGTTAATGCGCCGGTGAAGTCGCCACTGATAGCGGCATAAGCAATAATTGGCACCGTTAAGAGAGCGATAAGCATCATGGTTCCCTGCACAAAATCGGTGGTACATACGGCGAGGAATCCTCCCATAAACGTGTATGCCAGAATAACGGCTGCACCAATTAAAAGTGCGTAGTGGTAATCAAGACCAAATACGGTCTGGAAGAGTTTTCCACCGGATGCCAGTGCCGATGCGGTATACACTAAGAAGAAAATAACGATTACAACGGAAGAAATTCCAAGAAGAATCTTTTTCTTATCGCGAAAACGGTTCTGGAAAAATTCCGGAAGTGTTAAAGAGTTGTTTGCTACAATTGTGTAACGGCGCAGGCGTTTGGAAATGCAAATCCAGTTAAGTGCCGTTCCGATAAACAATCCGATGGCAATCCAGGCTTTTCCGGTTCCGGCAAGGTAAATCGAACCCGGCAGTCCCATCAAGAGCCATCCGCTCATATCGGAAGCCTGTGCAGAAAGAGCGGCAACCCAGCTGTTTAAGCCTCTTCCGCCAAGGAAATAATCTTCGGTACTGTTTGTTTTTTTCATCGAAAAGATGCCGATGCCAATCATCATCGCTAAATAACACACGAAGGCAATTAACACCGCAATGGTAGTTGTGGACATAAAAAATCCCCTTTCATAAAGTGTAATAATCGTCAAAAGTATAACATATTTGAGGGGGTGTAGGCAAGTAATGGTTAGGACTTGTTTTTAGATTTCGGCAGCTCAGGGGAGAAATTTTTCTTCTGAGCTGCCGAAATCTAAATAAACTTATAACGAATATTTGCTACATCTTTTGTGGCTCAAATTTGTAGTTGATTCGTGACTAAAATTTGAGGTTAACACTTCCGGAACAACTCTTTTGCTTGATTTTTGCCTAGAGGGTTGCATTTTCACCTCATTATTCGGTTTTATTCGGGAAAATTATACGACACATGCAACTCTTTGTATTAATTTCTTGCTTTTTGGTTGCTTTCGGCTGAATTTCCTCAAAATCTATGCAACTATTTTTGGTATATATGAAGGATAAGGTTGCATGTGGTTCTTTTCTTCCGAATTACGGAAAACGAAAAAGTGTCAACGAACACTTGGCAATTGCATACTTTTTTGAAGTGGATTAACTGAAAGCAGGATGGACATCATATTGCAGTTGTAGTAAAATACGAAGTAATAGTTTTGTGTTGATAGTTTTTGAAAGGGAGTGCGTTAATATGAAGTGGGTTCGATATTTTCTGATTTGTTGCTTGAGTCTGTTTGTTATTTCCTGCGATAAAGAAGCTGCGGTGCAACCGAGAGAGGAAGTTTCTCTAAAACGAGATAAGTCATACGAATATGAAAAAATACAAAAGCCGGAGCCTGCATTTTCAAATGATATGAAACAAAAAACAAAAGAAATATTAAATACAGATATAAATTTTTCACAAATATATTCTAATTTAAAATGTAATATAGAAAAATTTTTTCAAAATATTCAAACTAATAACAATGAACAAAATAGCACAGAATCAACAGATAACACAGAAAATAATGAAGAAAATTCAATAAATGATATTCAAAATAATGATGAAAATATAGGAGGAGCTATAGAAGATATTGATTTGCAAATAGGAGAAACGTCTGAAATAGAAGAAATTCAAAAACAAAATAGTGAAGAATTAAATGAAAATATCGAAAAAGAAAATAATGAGGTTATTGAGTTAAGTCAAATGGAACAAGATGCAAATTTTGTAAAAGAAAATATTAGTATAATAAAACCTATAAATGGAACAATAAGTTCAAGATATGGTTTAAGAAATCCTACAACAGTTACAGTGCCCAAAAATCATACTGGAATTGACTTGGCAGAAACAACAGGAACTAAGATAGTTTCTGCAACAGATGGAACTGTTATATTAAATTCATCGAAAGGTGATTATGGGAATCATTTAAAAATACAAAATGGTGATGCTACTTTTATATATGCACATTGTAGTAAATTATATGTGAATGAAGGTGATATAATACAACAAGGTCAAGAAATAGCTGAAGTAGGAGCAACAGGAAATGCAACAGGTCCACATTTACATTTTGAAATAAGATATCAAAATAGATTAATAGATCCAGAATTAATACTTGAATTTTAATTGTCATAATTTTGAGTCACTTGAATATGTTTAAATGAAAGTGTTATTTTTCTTGGAGGAATATTATGAGAGTAAGAATTGATTTGAAAATCATTGTTTTTCTGATTTTGTTTTTATTTACAAATCAAATAAGTGTATATTTAACAATGTTGATATTTTGTACATTACATGAATTTGGTCATATTATTGCTGGACTGATATTAAAATTAAAACCAGAAAATTTAGAGATATTGCCATATGGATTGTCTATTTCTTTTAAACTTAATCCTGATGACATAAATAAAAAGATTAAGAAGCGGAAGTTTATTAGAAATAAAGAAAATGATTGTTGCATTATCCGGACCAATGCTAAGTTTGGTATTAGCTATAATTTTTTCATACATAAATTGCAATCTTATAAATAAACAAGATGCAGTATATTCAAATATTTTAATATTATTATTTAATTTATTACCAATATATCCACTTGACGGAGGAAGAATATTAAAATATATATTACATATAAAATATGGAAATAAAAAATCAAAACAATATATTAATGAAATATCTAATATATCTATGTTTTTATTAACATTTCTTTGTAGTATAGCAATATTATATTTTAGAAATATTGCATATTTCCTAATTTGTGTAGTATTATGGGCTATTACAATTACAGAAAATAGAAAATTTAAAAATGATATGAAAATGTATGAAATAGTACAAAATCAAGAGAAAATGGAAGAGATACTTGTTTTAATGAATAAATGATATTTAAATAGAAATACTAAAGATAAAATGCTTTTTTAGCATTGGAAAGGATAGTTATGTATAATTTTAGAACAGACTTAGCCTTAGAAAGAAGAGATATTTATAAAAAAGTAAATAAACTCAATGAAATTGATGGTGTTGAAAGTATAGAAGAAGAAATAAATGAAAAAATAAAACTTTCTAAAGTAAAAATAACAAATAAAAATGGAGAAGAAGCAATTGGAAAGCCAATTGGAAATTATATAACAATAGATGTAAAAGGTTTAAAACTTGCAGATGATGATGAGATTAAAAAGATTTCAGATGTATTATCTAATGAATTAAAGGAAATGTTAAATATCCATGTGAATAAGCAAGAAGATATATTAATAGTTGGACTTGGAAATATATATGTAACACCAGATGCACTTGGACCGAAGGTTATAAATGAAATAGATGTAACAAGACATCTTATAAAATATTTGCCACAATATGTTGAAGAAGGAACAAGACCTGTTAGTGCAATTGCACCAGGAGTATTAGGAACGACAGGAATTGAAACAGTTGAAATATTAAAAGGTATTGTTGAAAATATTAAACCTAAACTATTAATAGTAATTGATGCACTTGCTTCAAGAAGTATAGATAGAATTAGTAGTACAATTCAAATTTCAGATACAGGAATAGTTCCAGGAGCTGGAGTAGGAAATACTAGACAAGAAATTAGTGAAAAAACTTTAGGAATTCCTATAATTTCAATAGGAATTCCTACTGTTGTAGAATTAGCAACACTTGTATCTGATGGAATAGATATTTTTATAGATAGGCTTCAAGAAAAAGCAGAATCTAATGAATATCTTAATAAATTACAACAAGATGATAAATATGAAGAAGTAAAAGAAGCTTTAAATGTAGGAGAGTATAATATGATAGTAACACCAAAAGAAATTGATGACTTAATTGAAAACATGAAAGATATTGTGGCTAGAGGAATAAATTTTGCAATTTAAGTTATTATGTAAAAAATAACAGCTTCTATTATTGTTTAGAAGTTGTTATTCTTTTACTATATAAATTGCAAATATCACAATCTGTACAAATTTCAATTCTATTTTCAAAAACCAATTTTATAGTATTTATAAATTCAAAATTTTCAGGAGAATTATTAGCAAGATGCAAATATAATTTTCTAGGTAATAGGTTTAATAAAGTATTTAATACATAATCATTGTCAGAAAAACTTATGTCTGATAAATATTTTGTATTTAGATTGCTTTTATCTAATTCAATAATGTTTAGATTTTCATCAAGCAATAATATTCCTAAGTTTAAAGAAACTAAATGGATAATAGGAGTTACAGGGAATTGGGAATTAACATATAATTTTAATAATGAAATGAATTCTAAATATTCTTTTTCAATTATATATTCTTCAACAGAAAAATCTACTAACTCATTTAATAAAGTTCTATATGCTGTCAATCTAAAATTTATGAATCCAGTTAAAATAATAGTTTTATTTTGAGATATATAATCAAAAAAAGCATCAAATAATAACATTTCTCTACTTTGAAAAGAAAATTCATAATCATCACAAATATTTTCTTCACATAATTTTAAAATTTTTTCGATTTCATAATTATCAAAGTAAAAATAATTAGAAATTAAAATTGTTTTTATGATAGAATTTTCAAAATATTCAATTACAAGATAACTTAAAATTGTTGCAAGTTTTGTGTAAAAAAGTTCAAAATCAGTTCCTTTGTAATGAATTATTACATTTTTATAATTTTTGAATTCATTAGAAGAAAATGATACATTTAACATATTAAAATCTTTGAATTCGTTTTGGAGGTATTTTAAAATCTCATCATTATTAGTTTTTATACATAATG
>ERZ779658.2290-NODE-2290-length-11607-cov-3.452649_pt1 | contig 11607 bp, 9 predicted proteins | sample MGYA00511485_ERZ779658 | MGnify/ENA primary metagenome ERZ779658 (study PRJEB29588, sample SAMEA2162182) | human gut metagenome | biome: human gut; feature: human-associated habitat; material: faeces | place: Denmark | collected 2008/2010 ... | reverse complement strand
GTGTTGCAGGCCGCATCCCCGTCATTGCGGGTGCCGGGGCCAATTCCACAGAAGTCGCCCGTGAAAACGCCAAGGCTGCGGAACGCTTGGGGGCAGACGGGCTGCTGATGGTGACCCCCTACTATAATAAGGCTACCCAGCAGGGCCTTCTGCGGCATTACCAGACCATTGCCGATTCTGTTTCCACGCCTATGATCCTTTATAATGTACCCTCCCGCACCGGGGTCAATATTCAGCCGGAGACCTATGCGGAGTTGGCGCAGCATCCTAATATTGCCGGTGCAAAAGAAGCCTCCGGCAGCCTCAGTCAACTGCAAAAAACTCTGCGGCTCTGCCCGGAGGATTTTTCCATCTGGTCCGGCAACGATGACGAGACAGCGGCCATCTGTATGCTGGGCGGCAAGGGCGTCATCTCCGTCGCCGCGAATGTCGTCCCGCGTGAAATGCACGAGCTGACACAGCTCTGCCTGAAAAACCGTTTCTTAGAGGCAGGTGCGCTCCAGCTCAAGCTGCACGAGCTGATCCGTGCGCTGTTTTGCGAGGTCAACCCCATCCCCGTCAAGGCCGCCATGGAGCTCTTGGGCCTGTGCAGCGGCGAATTGCGGCTGCCGCTGTGCCGCATTTCCGAGCGTCATTTGGAACAGCTCTCGCATGCACTGGAACCGTTCCGTCCCGCAGTATAAGCTGATCTTATCTCTCGTTTGTGCAGCATTCATCGCGCATTCACTTTGCATCTGTATAATATTCATCGCGATATTCAGCGAATATTCGCCGTATTCATTTCACCGTTTTCCACCTTGTGTATTCAGTCAAAAAAGCAGGACTCTGCGCTGAAAACGCGCAGAGCCCTGTTTCACTTTTTCGTTTACGTTTTGTAATCAGCCTTGCTTACGCCTTCACGCGGTGGAAGACCTTCTTACCCTTGCGGACGATGACGCCCTCGCCCTCAAAACGTTCACGCGCAAGGCTCTCGTCGATGGAGGCGACCTTCACATCGTCGATCGTCACACCGCCCTGCTGGACCAAACGGCGCGCCTCACCGCGGGACGGGCACAGGCCGGTCGCGACCAGCATCGAAAGGACATTGATGTTGCCGTTTTCAAAGTCGGCATCCGTCAGCGTGCTCGTCGGCATGTTGGCGTTATTGCCGCCCGCGCCGAAGAGCGCCTTGGCAGACTCCTCCGCCTTCTTGGCCTCCTCTTCCCCGTGGACGAGTGCGGTGAGCTCGTAGGCGAGGATCTCCTTCGCGCGGTTGAGCTGGCTGCCCTCCCACTTATCCATCTCGTCGATCTGCTCGAGCGGCAGGAATGTGAGCATACGGATGCACTTCAAAACATCCTGATCGCCCACGTTGCGCCAGTACTGGTAGAAGTCGTAGGGCGTAGTCTTGTTCGGGTCGAGCCACACCGCGCCGCTCGCGGTCTTGCCCATCTTCTTACCCTCGGAATTAAGAAGCAGCGTGATCGTCATCGCCTGCGCGTCCTTGCCGAGCTTGCGGCGAATGAGCTCCGTGCCGCCGAGCATGTTGGACCACTGGTCGTCGCCGCCGAACTGCATGTTGCAGCCGTACTCCTGGAACATGTGGTAGAAGTCGTAGGACTGCATGATCATGTAGTTGAATTCCAGGAACGAAAGGCCCTTTTCCATGCGCTGCTCGTAGCACTTGGCGCGCAGCATGTTGTTCACAGAGAAGCACGCGCCCACCTCGCGCAGCAGCTCGATGTAGTTGAGCTTCATCAGCCAGTCGGCGTTGTTGAGCATCATGGCCTTGCCCTCGCCGAAGTCGATGAAGCGCTCCATCTGGCGCTTGAAACATTCGGCATTGTGGTCGATGTCGGCCTTGGTGAGCATCTTGCGCATATCGTTGCGACCCGAGGGGTCTCCGATCATGGTCGTGCCGCCGCCGATCAGGGCGATGGGCTTGTTGCCCGCCATCTGGAGTCTTTTCATCAGGCACAGCGCCATGAAGTGGCCGACGTGCAGGCTATCCGCCGTGCAGTCAAAGCCGATGTAGAACGTCGCCTTGCCGTTGTTGACGAGGTCGCGGATCTGCTCCTCGTCCGTCACCTGCGCGATCAGGCCGCGCGCTTTGAGCTCTTCATAAATTCCCATTTGTTGATTCCTCCTGTATTTCTATTTTACTTCATTTCGGACATTTTGAGACGCTTTCGGATAGCAAAAAAACGCCCTCTGTCCGTTTGGACAGAGGGCGAACAAATTCGCGGTACCACCTCTGGTTCGCCGTTTTCTCGCAAAAACGGCCTCACGGAGTGCCGACACACTCCCGCGCGATAACGGGCGCTCCCGGGGCGCTCCTACTAAAAAACTTCGTTCGGGCGCCGGCTCCGCGGTGTATTTCGGCACGTTTCCTCTCCTTCTTGCACCGGCCGAAGGCTCTCTGCGCAGGAAATCGCTGCTTACTTCTCCGCTTCATCACCGTAAACGCGGATATTGTAACGTAAAGAATCGGTCTTGTCAAGTATCAAGTATTCTGCGGATTGTAATACATCACGAGCTTGCACAGCCCGTCGCACAGGAGCGACAGGTTCTCCTCGTCGATCCCCGTCGCTTTCCGCGGCAGGATACAGCGGCCAAAGCCCTTGACCTTTTTGCATGCGCAGATGACCGTGCCGCCCGTGAACGCGCGGTTGTCCGAGGGATAGTGAACAAGTCCGTCGGTCTTCAAAAAGCAGGTCTTCTTCTCGCTGTTGCTGAACTGCTCAAGGATCGTGTCGAGCAGCTTGTCGTTCCAGCGGCTCATTTTCCCCGGCAGGATCAGCAGCTCGTCGCCCTCACCCACGCAGTCGAGCACGACGACGCTTTTCTATTTGAGCTCGGGGTGCGCGTGGATCAGGCGCTTGGCGCCCTTGCTCCCCTGCGTGCCACCGTCGAGGAACAGGAAACACACCTCGCCGCGGTAGCGCGGCGTCAGCGCCTTTGCGACCTCCAGCAACGCAACGACGCCGGAGGTGTTGGCATTTTTGTTGTTCGTCTCACTCTTGCCATATTTGGGGTAAAAGAGCGTCACGACCAGCAGCAGTAAAAAGAGAGGCAGCGTCATATTCGGCATGTTGAGCGCGAACGTCACGCCGAACGAAATAAGGAAGCTCACCGCCAGCGCCAGCAGCGGCATCAGCGCCTCGTAGAGCATGTACGTCGCCGGTCGCGTCGGGCAAATGAGCGGCGGCAGGACCTCGTGCACGCCGGTGTCGTAGTGCGCCGCGAGAACGATCTTTGCCTTCTCGATGTCGCCGACGACCACATTCGTCACATTGCCGCCCGCCGAGAGCGCCGACGTCCCGCTCTCGAGCTTTGGCGAATAGCCGAGCTCCTTGAGCGTGTAGACAAGCCAGGTGCGGAAGTCCACTTTTTCTTTTTCCTTGCGCCGCACCGGAAAATCCCGCTCGATGCGCTCAGCAAATTCGTTCATCTGATGTTCCTTTCTTCAAAAAAACGCCGCATCGCGGCGCTTTTCTCTGCCATGTGATTTTGCTTTACAGCAGTTGATTTTTAAAGTTCTCTGCCGCGCAGAGCAGTTCCTCCGCCCCTAAGAGCATCGTCTCGCTCGGGTGGTCTCCCCCGCTTAGGCGGGCGATCTCGCCGCGGCGCGCCGCGCGGTCGAGCGCGACGACCTTTGTGAGCGTGCGGCCGTTTTCCTCGCCCTTTTCCACGCCGAAGTGCGTGTCGGCCATCGCCGCGAGCTGCGGCAGATGCGTCACGCACAGCACTTGCCGTGTGCGCGAGAGCTTGGCGAGCTTTTCCGCCACGCGCTGGGCAGCCCTGCCCGAAACGCCGGTGTCGACCTCGTCGAACACCATCGTCATCACGCTGTCCTGCTCGGCCAGCACGTTTTTGAGTGCCAGCATGATGCGCGACAGCTCGCCGCCGGACGCGATCTTCTGGATGGGGCGCAGCGCCTCGCCCACATTGGCGGACATCAAAAACGCCACAGCGTCCACACCGTCCTCGCCCATGTCCTTTTCCTGAAAGTCGATGGCAAAGCGGAGCTTCGGCATATCGAGCTCGCGCAGTTCCCGGGAAATACGCTCCTCAAGCTCCTTTGCCGCCGCGTGACGGCGGTCGGAGAGGGCCTGCGCCGCTTCGCGCGCAGCCTTTTCCTGCTTTTTGAGCGTCTGCTCGAGCTGCTGCGCACGGTCGTCTGCATACTCGATGCGATCCAATTCCTCACGCGATTTTTCAAGATATGCAAGCATCTCCTCGACGCTTGAGCCGTACTTCTTTTTCAGCCGGTAAAGCTGGTCGCAGCGCGACTCCACGGCGTCGAGCTCCTGCGGAGAAAAGTCGTATTCATCCTTCTTATCGCGGATCGTTTCGGCAAGGTCATACGCTTCACAGCGCAGCGCTTCCAAGCGGTCCGAGAGCGTGATGAATTCATCGCCGAGGCTGCGGAGTGAACGCAGCGCATCCTCCGCCTCCTTGATAGCGGACACCGCGCCAAGGCCCTCGTCCCCACCGTTCAGGCAGGCGTCCGCCTCGGAGATGGCGGAAATGAACTTTTCGCCGTTGCGCAGAATATTGCGGCGGGCAAGGAGCGTCTCCTCCTCCCCCTCCTGCAAGTCCGCGCGCTCGAGCTCACCGATCTGATGGTGCAGCATGTCGACACGGCGCGCTTTTTCGGCCTCGTCCATCTTGAGCGCGTCGATCGCGCGGCGCGTCTCTTTCATCACGTCATAGCGCGTACAGTACGCTGCCAGCTCATTTTCCACGCGGCCAAAGCGGTCGAGGTAGACAAGGTGCTGCTCTTCGTCGAGTAACTGCTGTCCGTCGTGCTGGCCGTGGATATTGAGCAAGCTCGCGCCGATACGCTTGAGCTGCGCGACCGTCACCGGCCGTCCGCCCACGCGGCAGACGTTTTTGCCGTCACCGTACAGCTCGCGCTGCAATAAAAGCGTTCCGTCCTCCTCCGGCGTAAAGCCGTTTTCGGCGAGCCCCGGCAAATCTGCCGGAACTGCGCTGAACGTCGCGCTGACGAACGCCTTCTCCGCACCCGTGCGGATGAGCTCGCGCGATGTGCGCTGGCCGAGCACCGCGCCGAGCGCGTCGATCACAATGGATTTGCCCGCGCCGGTCTCGCCGGTGAGCGCGTTGAACCCGCGGCCAAACAGAATGTCCGCCCGCTCAATGATGGCGATATTTTCAATGTGCAAAAGCTCAAGCATCGCTCATTCTCCTGCAAAATTTTGTTCTTACTTGGTCTGGCGCTGTCTCTGCATGTCCTCGATCTCCGAGCAGAGCTCGGCGGCGGACTCGTTTTCGCGCATCACGATCAGCACCGTGTCGTCACCCGCGACGGTGCCGACCTTGGCGGAGATATCCATCCCGTCGAACGCCGCGCCGGCTGCGGGTCCGAGACCCGCCATCGTCTTGATGAGCACCAGATTCTGCGCGCAGTCGACCGAAACGATGCTCTCGCGCAGGATGGTCTGCAGGCGGTCAGCCAGATTCAGGCGCATCTTCTGCGTCGAAACGGCGTAGCGGTAGGTGCCGTTGCCGGTCGGCTCCTTAATTAAGTGGAGCTGCTTGATATCGCGGGAGATGGTCGCCTGAGTGCAGGAGATTCCCTCCTTGCGCAGGCTGTCGATCAACTGCTCCTGCGTTTCGATCGCCGAAGCGGCAATGATCGCAAGGATCTTTTCCTGTCTTTCATTCTTCATTGCTGGTTCCTCCCATCAACATTTTCTTTTGTAAGATCTCGCAGAAACTGCGTTTGCTCAGTCGAACGAGCTTGGTGTCGAATTTCGAGCGGCGCACTTCAATACTGTCGCCGCTGCGCAGTGAGAATGCGCGCCCGCCGTCCACGCTCAAAAGGACGGGCTTGTAGCTGTTTTTTTCCGTCTGCACGGTGATGACCCGCTCAGGCGAGAGCACGTAAGCGTTGGCGTGCACGCTGTGCGCGCAGATAGGCGAAACGATGAAGTTCCGCGCCGTCGGCTCGACCACAGGGCCGCCCGCCGAGAGCGAGTAGGCCGTCGAGCCCGTCGGGCTCGCGACGATGACACCGTCGCCCGCCACGTCCACGAGCTTCCCCTGCTCGGTAAAAATTTGCAGCCGGATCACGCGCGAGATGTTGCCGCGCGCGATGAGCGCTTCGTTGAGCGCAAGGTTCGAGTAGATGACCCGCCCGTCGCGCTGGACGCTCACATCGAGCATCATGTGGCTCTCGATCTCATACTTTCCGTCGCACAAATCGCGCAGACGCGAAAGGTCTTTGCTTTCGAGCTCGGCCATAAAGCCGAGGCTGCCGAGGTTGACGCCCAGCACCGGGATATCGCGGTGCGCGGCGGTTTTGGACAGGTGCAGGATCGTACCGTCGCCACCGAACGCGATGATCATGTCCGCACCGCGGATCTCCTGCTGAAGCGGCTCAATGTTGAGCCCGTAGCCCTCCGGCGGCTCCTGATTGCGAAACGGCAGGCACACAACATTCGGGCAGCCAACCTCGTCGAGCACGCGCTTGGCCTCCTTCGCGACGCGAAGCTGCGCGTCGCGGTAGGGATTCGGGCATAAGATGACTTTTCTCAGCATCCCGCGCCCTCCTTCCCGTGGTCGAGCGCCGCGTGTGACTGCTCCACAAGACCCTGGAGGTCAAACGTCTTCTCCACCCAATCGCCGCTTTCGAGATACCCGAGGTATTCGATGTTTCCCTCGGGTCCGCGGATGGGAGAGAATGTGATATCAAGCACCGTAAAGCCAGAATCCTTTGCATGTGTCAGGAAGTTTTCCAGCACCTCAAGGTGTACGTCCGGGTCGCGGACGACGCCCTTTTTCCCCACCTTTTCGCGTCCCGCCTCAAACTGGGGCTTGATGAGGCAGGCGACATGTCCGCCCTCTTTTAAGACGCGGTGCACCGCAGGCAGGATCAATTTCAGTGAAATAAACGACACGTCGATGCTGGCAAAATCCAGCTCGTCAGGAATCTGGTCGCGGTCGAGATAGCGCGCGTTCGTGCGTTCCATGCACACAACGCGCTCGTCGGAGCGGAGCTTCCAATTGAGCTGTCCGTAGCCGACGTCGACGGCGTAGACCTTTGTCGCGCCGTTTTGCAGCATACAGTCGGTAAAGCCGCCGGTCGACGCGCCGATATCGGCGCAGACGCAGCCGTCCAGCTTGAGGCCGAACGTCGTCATCGCCTTTTCGAGCTTGAGGCCGCCGCGGCTCACATATCGGAGCGTGTTGCCGCGCACCTCGATCTGCGCGTCGTTCGGCACGGCGGTGCCCGCCTTATCCACGCGCTGCCCGTCCACAAAGACGAGCCCACTCATGATCATCGCCTGCGCGCGCTGGCGGGTCCGTTCCAGCCCGCGTTCAACGAGCAGCACGTCCAGTCTTGTTTTATTGCTCATTGCAGCACCTCCGCAGCCTTTTTTGCCAGCGACTCCGCGTCCAGTCCGAACTCGCGGTACAGCTCCTCCACTGTTCCCTGCGCGGGAAACGCCTTGCCGAGGTTGCACAGCTCCAGCCGTTCGGGCGAAATTTTGTTCCAGCCCAGGATCGCCGCCATGCGCTGGCCCATACAGCCGACGCCCGCGCACTCCTCGGCGACCAGCATCGCCTTGGTTTTGCCGATGATCTCGCGCATGTCGCGGTCGTAGAGCGGCGAGATGGCGTTGATCTTCACAACGCGCGCCTCAATGCCCTGCTTGTGCAGAATCCCCGCCGCGTCGAGCACATTGTTGATCATCGTGCCGTAGGCGCAGAGGGTGATGTCCTCTCCCTCGCGCAGCACGACAAGATTCTGCCGCCCGCTGTTTTCTTTATAATTTCCCTCGCCGCCGCGCGGATAGCGGATGGCGACGGGGCCTTTGATCTCGTTCACCGCACGGTCAAGCATCGTGCGCAGCTCTGCAAAGTTCGACGGACACAACACCGTCATATTCGGAATTTCCGAGAGGAATGTCGCATCGAAAATGCCGTGATGCGTCTCTCCGTCCGCGCCGACCATGCCTGCGCGGTCGACCGCGAAGACAACATGCAGGTCGGAGAGCGCCGTGTCGTGGATGAGCTGGTCGTAGGCACGCTGCAAAAAGCTCGAATAGATCGCCACGACCGGCGTGAGCCCCTGCTTGGCCATGCCCGCGGCCATCGCCACGGCATGTCCCTCGGCGATGCCGACGTCGAAAAAGCGCGCGGGATACTGCTCGGAAAAATCGTGCAGGCCCGTACCGTCGCGCATCGCGGCGGTGATAGCGCAGATCGTTTCGTCATTTTTCGCAAGCTTGCAGAGTTCCTCGCCGAACACCGCGGAAAAATCCTGCTTGTGCTCGCGCGGCACGCCCATCCGCGGGTCGAATTTGCCGACACCGTGATAGCGCTCCGGCTCGCGCTCGGCGGGCGGGTAGCCCTTGCCCTTTTTCGTGTGCACATGCACGAGCACCGGACAGTTCAAGTCCTTCGCCCATTTGAGCGTGTTGGTGAGCTGCCCCACGTCGTGTCCATTCACGGGGCCGAGGTAGGTAAAACCCATGTCCTCAAACATCGTCGAATTCGGCAGAAGCGCCTTTTTGACGTTCGTTTTCAGATGATGGTTAAAATCATACACTGCGCGGCCGACCGCATTGCGGTCGAGCAGATCACGATAGGCTTTTTTGAATTCATAGTACGCAGGCTTCGAGCGCAAAAGTCCCAGATGCTCGCTCACCGCGCCGACATTGCCGTCGATCGACATGCCGTTGTCGTTCAGAATCACGATGAGCGGCTCGCCGCTCGCACCCGCGTTGTTAAGTCCCTCGTAGGCAAGACCGCCAGAGAGCGCGCCGTCGCCGATCAGCGCCAGTACGGAATAATCCTGATGCTGTAACGTCCTCGCCCGCGCCATGCCGAGCGCGACGGAGACGGAGTTGGAGGCATGTCCCGCGATAAAGGCGTCATGCCCGCTCTCGCGCGGCTTGGGAAAGCCCGAGAGGCCGCCGTACTGGCGCAGAGACGAAAACTGCTCGCGCCGGCCGGTCAAAATTTTATGGGTGTAGCACTGATGCCCCACGTCGAACACCAGCCGGTCTCGCGACGTGTCGAACACGCGGTGGATGGCCACCGTCAGCTCGACCGCGCCGAGGTTCGAGGCCAGATGCCCGCCCGTTTTCGACACGTTTTTCAGCAAAAATTCACGCAGCTCCGTACACAAAAGCTGCGTTTGTGAGTCGTTCAGGGCCTTGATGTCCCGGGGATCATGGATGGTTTCAAGAATCAATACGGTTTCCTTCTTTATCTGACAAGATGCAGCACCGACAGCACCTTCGCTGTCAGGTAAATGACATCCTTGCTCTTTTTCATGGCGACCTTTTTGCCGATGGCCTTGCCGCCGATCGTCAATCCGGAAATGAGCGCCGTGACCACGGTGGATACGACGATACTGCGCCAGCCGAAGCTGTTTTGCAGCAGCACGACGATGACCGTCGCAGTCGAGCCGCTGACGATGCCGCAGATGTCACCGACCACATCGTTGCAGAACGAGGCGACCTTTTCCGCGTTGCGGATGAGGTACAGCGCCTCCTTCGCGCCCTTGACACGGTGCGCGGCCATCGAATTGAACGGCTTGGGATTCGCCGCTGTCACGGCGACGCCGATGATATCGAACAGGATGCCCAGCGCAATGAACAGCAGCAGGATCAGTGTTGCCACCACATACCCCGCATCCTCAAGCAGCGCGCCCGAGCACAGGCTCATCGCGGCGGAAAGCGCCACAGCGATCAAAAACACACGGATGACCCAGCGCGCGTGGCTGGGCGTCTTTTCCGTTTTCTTCGGCTTTCGGTCTTCTTCGTTTTCCAAAACTTTCTTCTCCACAGTTATTTCATAATCATGCTAATCAGCGGCAGCAGCAAAAGGTAATCCTGCGGCATAGGTCGGGTTGGCTTTCCCCGCAGCGCACCTCTCGTTGCCGATGGAGGCGGTTCCCCCTTAGGCGCTGCACCCCGTTGTCACCAGACGAGGTACCCGATTGCCACTTAGTCCGCACTGTAACCCTTTCGCTGCCCTTGCGACAGCCTAGGTGATTTCCACCCCGGAGTCACGCCGTTTCTTATCCTCTTTTGCAGGAAAAATTTCAAGGAGCGATCGTACTTCGCTCTTGGCCGGAGTCTGTACGTTGTTCTCCTATCCGAATTCCCCACGCAAGGCAGGCTACGCTGCACACAGCGTTCGCGGCACAAAGGCCGGGTAGCACCGCAATGCAGGTTCATATCCCGTCCCGTACCGAAGTCGATACCCGAAACCGGGAGTCCGCTCCGGCACAGCAACGAGTCTCCGCAGAAACAGGGTCGGTTCCCCCATGCCATTAGGGGTCGCCCGGAGTCCGCAGGCGCAGCTTTCGCTTTCGCCTCCCTTCAGCACCCACCCCAAACTGGGCGTAAGAAGCAGGCACCAAAGGCTTCACAGTTGTGCCCTTTAAAGGATTTTTAGGCCCTTCTTAGGAAACGGCAGCTCCGACTAGGATACTGCGCCGCTGCTTAGCATTGCCTATTATACACCAGTCAAAATGAATATGCAAGATATGCACAATAATATTCACCTTAGGAAATTGTAAATTTTTTATTTCGCAGAAAATTCTGTCTGCCGCGCGGAAACAAAAAAGAGGTCCGGCCTTCGCCGAACCTCTTTTCATCATATTTTGTAATTTGGAAATTACTTGTTGCCGTTGACCATGGAAGCGATCTCAGCCGCAAAGTTCTCCTGCTTCTTCTCGATGCCCTCGCCCTTCTCGAAGCGAACGGCGGTGTTGAAGCTGACCTTGCCGCCCAGCGCCTTGGCAGCGTTGTTCATATACTGCTCGACAGAGACGTCGCCGTCCTTGACGAAGGCCTGCTGAAGCAGGCAGTTCTCGGCATAGAACTTGTTGAGCTTGCCCATAACGATCTTTTCCTTGACCTGATCGGGCTTGTTCGCCATCTTCGGGTCGTTGGCCATCTGGCCGAGCATGACTTCCTTCTCCTCGTCCAGAACGTCCTGCGTGACCTGGCTCTTGTCCCAGAAGCGGGGGTTGAGCGCGGCGATCTGCATGGCGATGTCCTTGCCGATCTCGGTGGCGTCGCAGCCCTCGACGGTCAGGTTGACGATAACGCCGATCTTGCCTTTCATGTGGACATAGGGGACGGAGAAGCCGTCAGCGATGCGGGCGAAGCGACGGATGCTCATGTTCTCGCGGATGGCGAGGAACAGCTCGTCCTTCGCATCCTTGACGGTGCCGTTGCCGGTGACCCAGGGGCAGCCCATGAGCGCATCGACGTCAGCGGGGTTCTCCTTGGCGACGACAGCAGCCACGCCCTTGACAAAGTTGTTGAACGGCTCGCCGTTGGCGACGAAGTCGGTCTCGCAGTTGACCTCGACCACAACACCGACACCGTCGATGACGGTGGCGTAAGCCATGCCCTCAGCAGCCACGCGGCTGGCCTTCTTCGCCTGAGAGGCGAGGCCCTTTTCGCGCAGATACATGACGGCCTTTTCCATATCGCCCTCGCACTCGATGAGGGCCTTCTTGCAGTCCATCAGGCCGCAGCCGGTGGCCTGGCGGAGCTCGTTAACAACAGCAGCAGTGATAGCCATTCTGATATCCTCCTGAAAAATAGTGTAGTAAAAATGAGACGGGGCGAG